>FMJZ01017747.1_pt1 | contig 49192 bp, 47 predicted proteins | sample 1987881 | NCBI WGS metagenome assembly FMJZ01 (sample SAMEA4378227, study PRJEB15110) | soil metagenome | biome: soil; feature: Field; material: Soil | place: India | collected 2015-03-11 | depth 0 m
GGTCTACCGAAAGACCGCCCCGACCGCTTCTTAAAAAGAACCAGTACACCCTTTGACATGCTGCCATAAATATGGTAAAGTATGGGTGATGTTAGCAGTCGACGGTGGAGAGTGCTAAAAATGGCGAGAAGTGTTGCTTCGCGAAGGGAAACCGTTTTAAGGATCATGGTCAACGAGTATGTTGCCACTGCCCAGCCGGTGGCGTCGGAGACTATCTGGCGGAGCTATGATCTGGGGGTGAGTCCAGCGACCATCCGCAATGATATGGCTTATCTGGAGAGGGAGGGCTATATCATACGTCCCCACACTTCTGCGGGTGGTGTGCCTACAGACAAGGGCTACCGGCGCTATGTGGAGTCGTTAGCCCAAAAAAATGAGCTCCCCTTCGAGGAGCAGTACCGCATACGGGAACTGTTTCGTGAGGTGAGCGAGGGGCTGGAGAGGTGGTTGAGGCTGGCGGCGATGGTGATGTCGCATCTGGTGAGGAGCGCCGCTGTGGTGACATTTCCCAAGCCCAACCGCTGTCGCTTCAGGCATTTGGAGCTGGTGGAGCTGCATGAGTTTCTAGCACTCATGGTGCTGGTGCTCAGTGAGGCGATATTGAAGCGGCGGCTGCTTTCATTTAGCGAACCGGTGACGCAGGCTGAGTTGACCGCGATCGCCGACAGGCTAAATGTAATTTGTTTCAATCTGGCGAGTTCTGAGATCAGAAGGAGGCAGATGGAGCTGGCGCCAAGGGAAAAGCAGGTGCTGGAGGCGGTGCTGGACATTATGAGCGCTGAAGACGAGGTGGAATATGAAGAGCCATATTTTGAAGGCATACGCTTGATGCTTGACCAGCCCGAGTTTGCGCGCCGAGAAAAGATGCTCAGTGCGATGGAGCTGTTTGAGACTAAAGAATGGATCAGTTCTGCACTGGCAAGGCAGTCTACTGATGTTGGCGTGCAAGTGGTAATAGGCGGTGAGCACGGGGACGAGATATTTCAGGATCTGAGCTTGGTGTTCAGCAGGTATGGTGTGCCGGGTAGGGCAAGCGGTGCTCTAGGCGTCATCGGTCCCACCCGTATGGACTATCGCCGGGCTATCTCCACAGTGGACTATATGTCGCAGGTGCTGAGCGATCTGGTCTCCCATGTCTGCACCAGCGATTGATTTAGAATACTGGAGGAACTGGTCAATTGTTCGAAGAGGAGAAGGCGCTATCAGGGGAAAAGTTGGCGGGTGCGGGTCAGGAAATCGAAAATGACATTGAATCTTTACGCGAAGCGTTAGCCAGGGAGAGGGAGAAGGCTGAGAGGTACCTGGCTAACTGGCAAAGGGCAGAGGCGGATTTCAGGAACTATAAACGGCGCGAGGAGGAGGAGAAGAAGGAGCTGATAAAGATGGCTAATTCGGCACTGGTATGCGATATACTGCCGGTGCTCGATGCCTTTGACCGGGCGTTCAAAGGGGTTGCCCCCGATGATGAAAAGCGGGGGTGGATTGAGGGCTTCAGACAGATCCAGCACATGCTGCTGGATGTGCTGGGCAAACATGGGCTATCTGAGGTGAGGTGTGTTGGGAAGGTATTTGACCCACAGGTCCACGAGGCGGTAGCCCAGGGTGATGGTGAGGAGGGGCTGGTGTTGGAGGAGGTGCGCAAAGGGTACTGGCTTAAGGACAGATTGCTCCGGGCACCGCAAGTGGTGGTGGGGAAGGGGAATGGCGCTGCTCAGCAGCAAGGTGAGGGCGAAGAAAAAACGACAAAAAGGTAAATCGGTAATTTAAGTAAGGAGGTCAGTAATGGGAAGAGCAGTAGGTATCGATCTTGGTACTACTTTCAGTGTGGTGGCGGTGATCGAGGGCGGTGAGCCCAAGGTAATCCCCAACGCTGAGGGTGAGAGGCTGACGCCCTCTGTGGTGGCTATTGACAAGAAGGGGGAGCGGCTGGTGGGGCTGCTGGCGAAGAGGCAGGCGATAACCAATCCGGAAAACACCATCTTCAGCATCAAGCGGCTGATGGGGCGGAAGTTCCGTGACTCCGAGGTACAGTTCGATATGAAGCGGTTGCCCTACAAGATTATCGAGGCACGGAACGGCGATGCCTGGGTGGTGATGGGCGGCAAGGAGTATAGCCCGCCGGAAATATCCGCCATGATCTTGCAGAAGCTGAAGGCTGATGCCGAAGCGTACCTGGGGGAGAAGGTCACCGATGCGGTGATCACGGTGCCGGCTTACTTCAACGATAGCCAGCGGCAGGCGACCAAGGATGCCGGTACCATTGCCGGTCTGAACGTGCTGCGCATCATCAATGAGCCCACAGCTTCGGCGCTGGCTTACGGTCTGGACAAGAAGGGCGAGGAGACGATTGCGGTCTATGACCTCGGCGGTGGCACTTTTGATATCTCCATACTGGAACTCGGTGAGGGCACCTTTCAGGTGAAGTCAACCGCTGGCGATACTCACCTTGGGGGCGATGATATCGACCAGAGGATTATTGACTGGCTGTGCGAGGAATTTAAGAAGGAGACGGGCATAGACTTAAAGCAGGACAGGATGGCGCTGCAGAGGCTGAAGGATGCCGCTGAGAAAGCCAAGCGAGAGCTTTCCACGGTGACGCAGACGGAGATAAACCTGCCGTTTATCACCGCCGATACCTCGGGACCGAAGCATCTGAACATCACCCTCACACGGGCTAAGCTAGAGCAACTGTGTCTTGACCTGCTGGAAAGGACCATTGGGCCCTGCCGGCAGGCACTGAGCGATGCCGGGCTGACGGTGGCACAGATAAGCGATGTTATCCTGGTGGGCGGTCAGACCAGGATGCCGAAGGTGCAGGAGCTGGTGCGGCACTTCTTTGGCAAGGAGCCGATAAAGGGTATAAACCCGGACGAGGCAGTGGCGCTGGGGGCAGCCATTCAGGCAGGTGTGCTGAAGGGTGATGTCAGGGAGGTCTTGCTCCTTGATGTGACGCCGCTGACGCTGGGCATTGAGACGCTTGGCGGGGTGATGACGCCGCTCATTCCGCGCAATACCACCATACCTACGGCGAAGAGCCAGATCTTCACCACGGCGACCGACAACCAGACCAGCGTGGAAATACACGTGCTCCAGGGAGAGCGTCCTATGGCGGCAGACAACCGTACCCTGGGCAGATTCATACTGGACGGGATACTTCCAGCGCCCAGAGGCGTGCCCCAGATTGAGGTGACCTTCGATATCGATGCCAACGGTATCTTGAGTGTGCGGGCAAGGGACAAAGGCACCGGTAAGGAACAGAAGATAACCATCACCGCCTCCAGTGGTTTGAGCAAGGAGGAAGTGGAGAGGATGCGGCGGGAGGCTGAAATGCATGCGGCTGATGATGCCAAAAAGAGGGAGGAGGCGGAGACGCGCAACATGGCTGACAGCCTTGTTTATACCGCCGAGAAAACGCTCAGGGAGCACGGCGATAAAATCCCGTCCGATTTGAGGCAGGAGGTTGAAGGCAAGGTGGCAGCGGTGCGGTCAGCCCTGCAGGGCACGGACATAAACTACATAAAGACGACGGTCACAGACCTTTCCCAGGTGATGCAGAAGGTGGGTGCTGCCGTCTACCAGCAGGCGGGTGCGCCTCCCGGCGGCTCGACCGGAAATCCTCCGGGTGGGGATGAGGGGACAGTCGAGGGTGAGTTTAGAGAAATCTAATACTAGGCCATACCTGTATAAGGAGAGCAGGCGCTTTCTTGAAGAGGCGCCTGCCCTTTCTTCTGGTTATGAAGATGCCGGCGCTCTAGTTTTTTCCGAAATTGAAATTGACAGGTCAGCAGTAAAGTCGATATTATACTTATCGTTTATGTGAGGCTGTCATGGCGAAGAAAAGCATCACTCTGAGCGAGGTAGCGCTGGGGATACTGGCTATTGTGGCTGGTATTCTGGTCATATGGAAATTCTATATTGCCCAGTGGATAATTGGAATTTTTCTCATCGTCTGGGGAGCGCTGACGCTGATAAGAAAGTAGGAGGTAACATTGCCTAAGAAGAGCAAGTCCGTATTGAAGGCTGCTAGAGCTTCCGAGAGGAAAAAGCTGAGAAATAAGGCGGTGAAAAGTGTCACTAAGACGTGGGTAACCAAAGCGGAGAAGGCTATCGCTGCTGGCAATCCTGAAGCTGCTGAGCCACTGGTACTCCAGGCTATAAGTGCTCTGGACAGGGCGGCGGAGAAGGGGGTGATACACCCCAATAATGCTGCCAGACGTAAATCGCGCCTGATGAAAAAATTCAATCAGGCGAAACCTGCCACTGTTGCTGGGCAGCAGAAGTGAGTCCGCCTGTTGCGGGTGAGCACGTGTTAGAAATTGTGATGGCTCCGTTTTTGGCAGGCGGGTGTTGATTTGACTTTCGCTGTGGCGTTAGTGTAAAAGTTAGGTGATGCTTCTCCGTCAGTTTCAGGCAGTGGGACGTGAACTGTGTGCCCGGGGACTGGTCTCCTCGCACAGCGGTAATCTCAGCATCAGGCTTGGCGAGCGGCTGTGTATAACCCACCGTGGCAGCATGCTGGGTCAACTGGAAGAGCATGACCTTGTGGAGACAGGAATCTACAAAAATGACCGTTGCACGCCGCTAGCTTCGACCGAACTGGCGGTGCACCGCGAGATATACAAGCGGACTTCAGCCTCGGCTATAGTACATGCTCACCCGGCTTATGCTGTTGCCCTCTCGTTCTGTGATAAGGAGATTGTACCCTGTGACATGGAAGGGATACTTTTGCTCTCCAAGGTGCCTGTGCTCAGCAAGAAAGGACCGGTGGTTCCCGGGGAGATGGCTGAGGAGATAGCAGAGGCATTGACCAGGTATAAGGTTGTGCTGGTGCGTGGTCACGGGAGCTTTGCTGTAGGACAACTGCTCGAGGAAGCCTACTATTATACCACCACACTGGAGGAGAGCTGCCGCCTCCTCTGTCTGCTCAAGATGCTGCAGATCAAGGTAGGCTGACCAGATGTTGCCTGTGGTTGCGTTTGAAACCCTCTCCGTTTAAGAGTGTTTTCTTTCCGCTACCTTTGTGTCTACCGGTGTGCACCAGTGGAGGTATTTGGGGTTCTTGCCCCTGATAACATCGAAGTATAGCTGCTGCAGTTTCTTGGTCACTTTGCCCACCTTGCCATCGCCGATGGGTCGGCGGTCGATTTCAAGTATGGGACTGACGTGGGCAGCGGTGCCAGTAAAGAAGGCTTCGTCAGCAAGGTAAAGTTCGCTGCGGTCGATCGACCTCTCTATAGTCTCAATGCCCAGCTCGTTGCGTGCCAGTTGTATTACTGTGTCCCGTGTGATCCCCAGAAGGATGTTGTCTGAGCTGGGTGGGGTGACCAGTTTATTACCGCTGACGATGAATATATTTTCGCCACTACCCTCTGATACATGACCATCCTGATTGAGCAGGATGGCTTCATCAAAGCCCAGCTCGTTTGCTTCTGTCTTAGCCAGGGCGCTGTTGACGTAGATTCCGGTGATTTTGCCTCTGGGGGGTATCATGGTATCGTCCACGCGTCTCCATGACGAGGTACAGCAGCGGACGCCTCTGTCGGTATCCAGATAAGCGGGGAGGGTGGTGACGATAATGAAAAAGTCGTCTTCCAGGTCGTGCAGACGGACGCCGACGGCCTGTGAACTCTTATAAGCCAGCGGACGGACATACACGTCCTCGCGGTAGCCGCTTTTCTCCACCAGTTCTGGAGTGATAGAGCAGAGCTCTTCTATGGAGTAAGGGAGGTTTATCTTTAGCAGGCGGCAACCTTGCCGCATACGTTCATAGTGCTCTTTCATGCGGAACAGGTACAGTTGCTCTTGCTCCGCATTCCAGTTACCCCGGATACCTTCAAAGCAGGCGGTGCCGTAATGCAGTGCATGGGTGAGGATGCCTATTTTAGCCTCAGCAAGAGGCATGAACTGTTTTTGAAAGAAGGCATAGGGCGGCATGCTTACATCTCCTTTCCGCTACCGTTCATCGAACCAAGTTGAAAGCGATGGACTTAATTATAGACTTGGAACTGCATAAAGGCAAGAGCCGTGGATGGCTGTGGTCTGGTGTGGCTCGACATTTGCGGAATTGCCGGTTCCAGGTCACTGGTGAACAGGTCTTTGAGAGGCAATGTGCAGCCGGTCTGGATGGAGGCGAAGCCATACTTCCTGCGAATGCGATCAATTGCCTTGTCCAGATATTCCAGGCGCTGTGATGAGGGCTCGAAGAGACGGAGTTGTCTACCGTAGCTGGTCAGGGCAGCTGCTTCAACGCCTATGAGGCGGACAAGTTCCCGCCTCTGGGCGAGCGCCCTGCGGAGCAGTTGTTGAGCCCTAGAGAATATGACATCGTCGCTGGAGGTCGCCTCTGCCGATGTTGAGCTCCGGGTCACAGTGTCGAAGTCGGCGTACCTCAGCTTCAGCGTGACCCGCCTTGCTTGCCTGTCCTGACTGCGTAGCTCGGCGCCTACCTGCTCGCAGAGATAGCGAAGCAAAGCTTTGAGCAGGGACTGGTCAAGGGTGTCCCGTGCCAGTGTGGTCTCCTTGCTGATTGATTTAGCCTCACCCGGCGGCTCTACCTGCCGGGTGTCGATGCCGTTGGCGTAGTTGTGCAGGGCGACCCCGCTTGCGCCCAGACGCGTTTTGAGCAGGGGGAGGGGCATGGCAGAGAGCTGCCCGATGGTGGTTATGCCCAGCGATTTGAGTACTGCCTCGGTCTTCCTGCCCACGCCGGGGAGGCTGTTTACCGGCAGCGGTGCCAGAAACTCCTTCTCGGTACCCGGTGCCACTTCGACCAAGCCGTCCGGTTTTGCTATGTCAGAGGCGATCTTGGCTACCACCTTGCAACTGGCGATGCCGACGGAGGCAGTCAGCTTGAGCTTCCTGTTTATCTCCCTCTTTATATGTTCAGCCAACTGGTGTGGTGAACCATAACTGTCACAACCGGTGACATCCAAATATGCCTCATCCAGCCCTGCTGGTTCCAGACAAGGGGAATACCCAGCCAGTATGCTCATAAACTTTTCTGAAGCATCCCTGTACCGGGGTAAATTTCCCTCGATGAATACTGCTTGAGGGCAGAGCTTATAGGCACGGAAGAGCGGCATGCCCGCCTTGATGCCAAATGTCCTGGCTTCGTATGAAGCTGATGCCACTACCCCGCGGCGGTCCGGTCTGCCGCCGACGACCACGGGTCTGCCCTCTAGTTCTGGCCTCAGAGACCGCTCGACAGAGACAAAAAAGGCATCAAGGTCTATATGAAAGATGCATCGTGCCATATCCGGTACGATTATAAGCTGCTGGCGCGGAAGCTATCAACTGGGAACTATTGCCGGAGTGTTTAGCACCCGCTGGCGGACGTTTGCGATTTCAGAAGGCGGTTTCTAGCTGGCTTTGAACTTGGGATAGGGTACTTTTCTGGCGTTCAGCCCCAGTTCCTTTAGCCCCCTATTTCGGAGGATATCGAGCAGGGACTGTAACTGCTTCTTCTGCTCATCGTTCAGGACTGAGATTATTTTGTGGATGGAAGCCCTTTTCAGGGCTTCGGTGAAAGCTTTCTCACCCTTCTCTGTAAGGCTAATCCTGACTAGGTTTTTGCGGTGAAGGTCTTTGGATTTTTGCACCAGGCCTGCCTTGGTCATTCTGTCGAGGATGCCGGAGACCGAGTGTGGTCTGCGGAATAGCCAGCGTGAAATTTCTGCTGGTGTGACTTTATCACCGATGGCTTTTATGGCGAACAGGACTTCTGCCTGCATTCCGGGCAGGCTATATTCTTTCAGTTCCTGTTCCCGGGCGTAGAATATTATGTCAGCGACTTGATGCAATAATAGCCACACGTTATAGTTATTGTCTACGTCTGTAAGCTCTGGCATGGCATTTCCTCCGTCTAAACTCAGTGTCAACGGGAATAGACCCCGGACGGGTCGCTCGATTTCTCAGGACACAAGCTTTATATTGTAACAATACCACCTCTGTTTGTCAAAACTCGGTATCTGTGCACACTTACGGTACTACTTGACACCAGAAGCTATCTAGTTGGATGATGGTTCCTTCTGGTCATTGGTGGAGAGGACGACTCTGACACGGCGTTCGAAGGTGCTTCTCTCTAGGAGCACATAGCGCCGGCATTTCAGGCATCTGATGCGGATGTCAGCACCCACTCTGGCCACCTCCCACTCGTCGTTACCGCAGGGGTGTTTCTTCTTAAGACGGACAATGTCGCCCAGTCGGATCTCCATTTTGTTTATGGTTGCAGCTTTTATTAGGACCCCCAGATAGATATCTCCCGACTTCAGGGATAAGCTCGTTTATCCTGTCCCTGAGCCCCAGGGCAGCTTTTCTGGCTGCTGTGGCGAATTCCCCTCCCGGGGTGGCATAGAGGACCTGTCTCGCGGCGACGATAATGGCTTTTTCACCGTTCTTATCGATACCATAGCGGACTGCCGCTGTCAGGTCACCGCCCTGAGGGCCGATGCCGGGGATGAGTAAGGGCATGTCCGGGCAGAGCTTGCGGACTGACATCAGTTCCTCGGGATAGGTGGCGCCCATGACCAAACCTATATTGCCATTGGCATTCCACTCCAGGGCTTTTCTGGCTACCAGCTTATATAGCGGCACACCTTCTGGGCCGCGTAGATTTTGAAAGTCCAACGCCCCCGGATTTGACGTGCGGCAGAGAATGAAGACACCTTTGTCTTTGTAGCTGGCAAAGGGCTCGATGCAGTCGGTGCCCAGGTAGGGGTTTACCGTGGCAGCATCGAAGCCGAAGGTCGAGAACAGGGCTCTGGCATAAGCCCTGGCGGTGTTACCGATGTCGCCGCGCTTGCCATCGGCGATGACCGGGATATGTTTCGGGATGTGTTCCAGCGTCTTCACCAGCAGCTTCAGACCGTCTATGCCTAGCGCTTCGTAGAATGCCAGGTTGGGCTTGTAGGCGCAGACAAGGTCGGAGGTGGCATCGATGATAGCCCGATTAAACTCTAGGAGGTCAACCCCGGGAATTAGCTCGGGGTCAGGGTCGAGCCCCACGCAGAGCAGGCTGTTGTTTTTCCGGCTGGCTACCAGCAGCTTATCTATAAATTTCATGAGTCTGCACAGATTATAAACCACCGTTGCCTAATCTCCAAGTTTCTACCTGAAAAGTGCATTGTATTCCTGCTTTTAGCCGATGGTATAATTGTGCCATGCTGGACTTCAGCCAAGCAGAGAAGTACGTCCTGAGCTTCACTGATTACGAGAAAATCCCCGGCTTTGCTTATACGGCGGCTAACTATGATCTAAGGCGGATGGAGGAGGTGCTCCGCTTGCTGGGTGACCCACATCTGAGCAGTAAGACAGTTCATATTGCAGGTACCAAAGGCAAGGGCAGCACTGCGGCGATGGTCTCTCAGGTGCTTATCACCGCCGGGTATCGGACTGGCTCATACACTTCACCGCACCTCCACACTATAAGAGAGAGGATTAAGGTCAATGGCGTCATGATCACAGAGCAAGAATTTGCCAGCGTGGTATCCGAAGTGAAGCCGATAGTGGAGGCGGTGAACAGGGAAGCCAGATACGGGGCATTGACTACCTTCGAGATATTAACTGCGGTGGCTTTTGCCTATTTCAGGAGCAGGGCCGTGGAGTTTCAGGTGCTCGAGGTGGGACTTGGTGGCAGGCTAGATGCCACCAATGTGGCTCACGGAGATGTCTGTGTGATCACCTCCATCAGCCTTGACCATATGGAAATTCTCGGTGATACTGTGGCGAAGATCGCTGCCGAGAAGGCGGGCATCATCAAACAGGGCAGCGTGGTGGTCAGCGCCCCGCAGGTTCAGGACGCTGCTATGGTGATCGAGAGGACGTGCGTGGAGAAGGGGGCAAAGCTGGTTGAAGTGGGCAAGGACGTCACTTGGGAGAGGACAGGGGGCGACCTCAGCCGACAGAGCTTGGTTGTGTATACCAGGAACGATAGCTACAAGCTTGAGATACCATTGCTTGGTGACCATCAACTGGAGAACGCAGCTACTGCAGTGGCGGCGGTAGAGGCGCTGGCATCGTTGGGTTTGGTGATTCCCAGGGAGGCAATCGTTAAGGGGATGAGGGAGGTGGTTTGGCAAGGGCGGCTTCAGATTTTGAAGCGGAAGCCGCTACTGGTGGTGGACGGAGCGCACAATGCTGATTCCATGCGCAGACTTGCTGAGGCAGTAAAAAGATATTTCGACCATGACAGATGCATTGTTATCTTCGGTACATCCTGTGATAAAGACATCGTGGGAATGGTGAAGGAGCTGCGGTCGCTGGCAGATAGGGTCATCATCACCAGCTCGACCCATCCCCGGGCAGCTTCTATCTCGGTGCTGGCGGAGGCATTTCAGGATAGCGGCGTGATGGTAGCGGAGAGTAGCTCCATCCCTGAGGCGTTGTCCCGGGCTCTGAGCGAAGCCAAAGAGACAGACATGGTGCTGGTCACCGGCTCGCTTTTTGTGGTCGCCGAAGCGCTGGAGTATGCTGCTACGCAGTTAACTCGGGGGAGTGGGGGGTAGAGGCGGTCGTTGTAGTGGGGGAGGTAAGTGCCTCCTTCGGTAGCATTTTCGCCAGAATTTGCTGTAGTGCCATAGTGTGGCTGCACAGCTTCCACTGGGAGAAGAAATGGCAGGTACAATGCCATTTTCTCTCCTTATAGCTTACGGTGTAGCTGTTGTGCTCGCCGTGGAACTCGACAGTGAACTCATGAAACTTAATGCGGCCTGGCTCCTCTGCGTAGCGCCTGGCTTTCTCTATTTTCCCGATAAGGCTGGACTGCATGCTTTGTGCACTCCACAGTATACTCCAGACAGGGGCAAATGTCCAATTTAGTGGTACTTGGCTGAAGGGCTGGGGCAAGTGTCTTATGTGGTATAATAAAGACCTGCGCGGGAATCTTCTGATGATGCGTGACATTATTTTTGAGGCTTTGAAAGAGCATAACGCCGACTATGTAGAGATACGCGTTGAGGAGGGCCAGGCGACGCGAATTGTATATCGTGGTGGCAGGCTGGAGGAGGTGGGCAGGACATCGGCAGTGGGAGGTAATGTCAGGGCTCTGGCGAATGGTGGCTGGGGATTTGCCAGCTTCAACAGTATGGGTGGGCTAAAGGAGAAGGTGAAGATGGTGGTGAGACAGGCGCGGCTGGTAGGCAAGGAAACCAGCAAGCTATGCTTTACCGATCCCATAGTCGATGTTGTGGTGCCCGAAGTAAAGAAGAGCGTGGCAGGGGTGCCGCTGGTACTTAAGCAGCAGTTGCTGGATGAATATAACGACATTGTGATGAGTACACCCAAGGTACGGAGCTGTCAGATAAGCTATCAGGACAGCCAGAGGAAGCTCATTTTCGCCAATTCTGAGGGCAGTTATATCGAGCAGACAAAGCTGGACATCAACCTGCGGCTGTCAGCGATGGCTGCCAGCGACGGGGAGGTACAGCAGGCAGGCTTGAGCCTCGGTAGTCCCGGAGATTTTTCGGTGGTGGAAGGACTACAGGAGAAGGTCAGGGAGACAGCCCTGAGGGCGGTGAGACTTCTTTCGGCGCCCTATGCCAAAGGCGGGGAGTATATTGTGGTGCTCGACCCTATCTTGGCAGGTGTGTTTGTCCACGAAGCTTTCGGGCACCTCTCTGAAGCAGACCATGTCTATGAGAACCAGAGGCTACAGGAGATAATGGTGCTGGGAAGGAGGTTTGGCAGTAAGGAATTGAATATTGTGGACGGCGCTGCCGTACCAGGGTTGAGGGGCAGCTATAAGTATGACGACGAGGGTGTGCCGGCAACCAAGACTTATCTTATCAAGGAAGGCATATTGGTGGGCCGCCTGCATTCCAGGGAAACCGCAGCCAAGATGGGTGAACGGCTTACTGGCAATGCCAGGGCGATAAGCTATCTCTACCCACCTATAGTCAGGATGACCAACACATACATAGAGCCTGGAGGAGTCTCCTTTGAGGACATGATAAGCGACATAAAAGAGGGCATTTATGCCAGGGACTGGTACGGGGGTACAACCAGCTTGGAGATGTTCACCTTTTCCGCTGGTGAGGCATATATGATACGTAATGGCAGGTTAGCCGAGCTACTCCGTCCCGTGGTGCTCAGCGGCAATGTGTTTGCCACACTGATGAATATTGATGCCATCGGAAACGACCTCGAGATGGAGCAGGGTGGAGGCTGTGGCAAGGGCGACCAGTGGCCACTGCCGGTCTCCAATGGCAGCCCGCATATAATGGTATCGCGATGTCTGGTGGGAGGCAAACACTAGTGGAAGAGATCCTGGAAAAAGCCAGCGAGGTGGCAGAGCAGGCTGAGGTGTTTCAGATGGTATCGGTGGCGACGCCGGTGCATTTTCATGCCAACCGGCTGAAGCAGGTGGGTAACAGGGAGAACACTGTCACCGCGCTCAGGATCGTGAAAGGAGGCAAAGCTGGCTTTGTCCAGGCTAGTGGCTTTATCAAACCGGTGGACATGGTGCAAATGGCGTTAGAAACATGCTGCTTTGATGTACCAGAGGGTTTTTCTTTTCCGGCGAAAATGGACCATGTACAAGTGGAGACCTTTGACGCGGAGGTGGAGAGGGTGTCCATTGAGGACATGGCTGAACTGGGGCAAAGGCTTATTGACACAGTTAGGTCACACGCGCCTGAACTCATTTGTGATGCCCTAGTAGCAAAGCGCATTACCTCAGTGCGTCTGATAAACTCTAAGGGGGGCGAAGCCAGCTACAGCAAGAGCTTTTTCAGGATAGGCATCGATGGCATGCTGGTAAGAGGTCAGGACATGCTGTTTGTGGGGGACAGCCTGAGTTCCTGTCGGCGGCTGGTGGATTTCGAGCCGGTGGCTAGTGAGGTGATAAGGCAGCTTGAGCTGGCGAAAAGGAATGTGAGTATCAGGTCAGAGACAATGCCGGTGATCTTTACTGCCTACGGAGTTGCCAGTTGTCTAATGCCCTCGCTGGTGGCAGCGTTTAATGGCAAAATCGTTTATGATGGTGCTTCGCCGCTGAAGGACAAAGTGGGGGAACAGGTGTTTGACGCCAAGTTCAACCTATGGGATGACGCCACTCTACTTTTCCAGCCCAGGAGCTATCCCTGTGATGATGAGGGCGTCCCCGGGCAACGGACAGCGCTGGTGGAGCGTGGAGTGGTAATGCATTTCCTCTACGACTTACATACTGCGGCTCTGTCGGGCTCAACAAGCACCGGGAATGGCAGCCGGCAAGGCGGCTTACCTGCACCCCACCCCAGCTCGCTGGTGATAGGGGAGGGGGAGGGCGATTTCTGGGATATGGTCAGGGATATCAAAGAAGGGCTGGTGGTGGAACTGGTGATAGGTGCCGAGCAGGGCAATGTGCTTAACGGGGACTTCAGTGGCAATGTCCTGCTGGGCTACAAGGTGGAAGATGGAGAGATTGTGGGTAGGGTGAAGAACACCATGGTCTCCGGTAACGTGTACCAGGTGCTGAGTCAAGTCGAAGGCATCGGGAAGGAAAGAAGGTGGGTGGAGGGCATGTTACTGACCCCCTGTCTCTACTGCCGGAGTCTACCGGTAGTTACCAAAGAAGGCTAGTCCTGTTGCTGGTGATAGCATGAGGGTAAAAAGTCCGGTAAAGTTTTATAAGGAGCTGCGTCCGGAAGGTTGCGATATGCTGGCTGCCTGGCCTGGCATAGGCAATGTAGGAATTATCGTGGCTAGGTATCTACAAGATAAACTGAATGCTGAGGAAATCGGAGAGCTGGTGCCTTTTGAGTTTTTTGACCCGATCGGCATTATGGTGAAGGACAACCTGATTGAAGCGCCTCGGTTCCCGGAGAGCAAGTTCTACTATTGGCATAACCCCCGCACTGATTGTGGCTTATTGTTATTCATTGGCGAGGAGCAACCCGGTTTTAAGAGCTATGATTTAGCTCGTTGCGTGCTTGATGCCGGAAAGAGGCTGAAGGTCAAGAGGGTTTACACCACTGCTGCGGCTATGGCAAAGATTCATCACAGTGAGAAGCCGAGGGTCTGGGGGGCAGCCACAAACCGGAAGCTCGTTGAAGTGTTGAAGAGATATGAGGTGGTGTTGCGTGGTGATGTACAGATCGCCGGGCTTAACGGGCTGTTTCTAGGTGTGGCCAAAGAGCACGGTGTCGAGGGAATATGCCTTCTTGGAGAGGTCCCTTCCTATACCACCCGAATCCCCAATCCTAAAGCCGCCCTGGCGGTGCTTGAGGTGCTGGTGAAGATACTTGGCATTGACGTAGACCTCTCAGAGCTGGCTACGCTGGCGAGGGAGTCAGAAGAGGAGATGAAGAAGGTGACAGCAGTAGCTTTGGGCGAATATATCGACCGTTATACCAAGCCGGTGTGGCCGCCGGAAGATGAGGAGGGTGAAGATGGAGAGGAAGAGGAGGAAGAGGAGGACGACGAGGAGTGATAGGACATGCAACTGGCAGCGCGCATAGAACAGATAAATGGACTGCTAAACTCTGATAAGCTGGTAACCAGTTCCGAGCTTGCATGTCTTTCGGGTTTGGGACGCGAAGAGATGAAGTTCTTTGAGCTGAATTGGGCGAGGGTGGATCCAGCGCGGAAACGCGAGATCATCTCCAAGCTAGTACACCTCAGCGAGACAGACCTCGGACTGGACTTCACCGCTGTTTTTGTCTCCTGTCTGGGAGACGATGATGAGACGGTGAGGCTCCAAGCGGTAATGGGCTTGGAAGGCGAGGACAACCTTCAACTTATTGGGCCGCTGGTAAAGCGTTTGAGACATGACAGCTCAGCGAGAGTGCGGGAAGCCGCAGCTACGGCACTGGGCAGTTTTGCCATGCTTGCCGAGTGCGGCAAGATTTCGGCGTACTATAGGGATATGGTGTACGGAGCCCTGCTTGATGCTGTTAACGATGAACAGGAGCCTGTCCAAGTAAAGCGACGTGCCCTTGAGGCTATCTCGCCGTTCAACCAGCCACGGGTGAAGCAGTTGATAGAGGAGGCGTACCGTCAGGGCAGTGCTGATTTCAAGCTGAGTGCCATATACGCTATGGGGCGGAACTGCGATCCATTATGGCTGGACTTTTTACTCGATGAGCTTGAGAGTGAGGATCCGGCGGTGAGGTATGAGGCAGCCAACGCATGTGCTGAGCTGGGTGCTGTGGAGGCGGTGCCACAGCTTTTGAGACTGGTCGAGGACACCGATGGTGAGGTTCAGGAGGCAGCCATCAGGGCACTTGGCGAGATCGGCGGCGAGGAGACGAAGCGGACGCTGACAAAACTGCTACACCACCGTGAACAACGTATCCGCTTGGCGGCGGAAGCAGCACTTGAGGTGCTGCGTTTCAACGAAGAACCACTGTCACAATCGCTGGACGACTTTGATTGAACAGTTATCGCTGATTGGTGAAAAGGTGCGACTGCGCCCCAAGCAGATAGGGGATGCAGCTAACGATTATGCTTGGCGGCGCGATGCCGAGCTGTGCCGTCTCGATGCCACCTCGCCCATCACCTGCTCTTTCAAAGAGTTTCTGGAGGACTATGTCTGGGAATTACAACATTACTATTCAGGGCAGCGGTTTGCCATAGAGACCATGGAGGGAGAACATATCGGCAACTGTGGCTTTTATAACATCGACGGGGAGAAGCAAGAGGCAGAGGTAGGGATAATGATCGGCAACCGGGCTTACTGGAACCGTGGCTATGGCACCGATGCTATCCTCACCTTATTGAAGTACATCTTTGCAAACACCAGTATGCAAAGGGTGTACCTCAAAACGCTCGAATGGAATATACGGGCGCAGAGATGCTTCAGGAAGTGTGGTTTTACTCCCTGTGGTAGCCTTTTCTGCTGGGGCTACACATTCTTGGTTATGGAGACATTTCGTCCGGGAGAACCCCCTTGGGAGCGGTCAAGATAGAAAAGCTATTGCAGGAATCTTGTTCCTTTATGGTGTGAGGTGTCAGCGGATGAAAATGGGGGCTTTGTCAGTTGCAATTCTTCTGGTGGATGCCACATGGCGTCGGATGTGTCTGGGGAGGGTAAACAGAGCCAGGTGAGAAGGACCGTCATAAGCTCTGGGCTTTGTCACCATCCTAGTAGCGATTCTGCGGTTTACTTCCCGGGAAGATAACTTGGCGGCGTCAACGGTTTCCGAAGCTGCGGTGAACCCCCACATATCGACGAATGAAGGTACGTAGATATGGTAGGGACGGACCCTGTGGAAAACGCTTTTCAGCGTGTTTACTATCACGGTGAACATAGAGAGGTTTGTCCAGCCAGCGGCGCCGGACTGAACCGAAACGATACCGCCTGAGGCTAACCTGCTTTTAACAAGCTGGTAGAACTCCTGCGTATACAGCAGGCATGCCGGTCTCGCTTTCATGGGCTCGACCAGGTCTATTATTACCACATCGAAGCTCTCTGCTGTCCGTTCAAGGTATTTTCTGGCGTCGGCAAAGTGGAGTTCGAGGCGGGCATCCTCAAAAGAACCTTGATGGAAAGTGGGAAGGTAATGACGGCAGACATCCACCACCCTCCTATCTATGTCCACCATAACAACCCTTTCTACGGTTCTGTGCTTCAGCACCTCTCGCAATGTGGCACCTTCGCCTCCCCCGGCAATAAAAACAGTCTGTGGGCAATCATGTGCTAACATGACCGGGTGGACCAGTGCCTCGTGATAAATGAACTCATCGCTGGCACTGGACTGGATTTTGCCGTCCAGCACCAGACAGGTTCCGAAGCTGGCTGTCTCCACTATTTCTAAGTGCTGGAAACCTGTCTGCTCCGAGTATATCCGTCGCTTTATCCTATGAAGCTGGACAAGGTTAGAGTTTATCTGGTCATATAGCCAGTTGCGTTTGTCTCTATCAGGATTGTCTGGGTCATTCATTCTGGTTCACACTCCAACCCGACTGCTTTGCAGTATGCCCCTCTTCATCTCGATGAAAGAAGGGTTTTTGGAGCCAAGTTGTTCCACGAGTGGTTTCACAGCTCTCTCGGGGTTCACGGTATCCCCGCAGGTAAATATGTCTACTGCGGCATACCCGTGTTCGGGCCAGGTATGGATAAAGATGTGCGATTCTGAGATAACGACTACACCGCTTATTCCATATGGGCTAAACTCGTGGAAACATTCGTTTACTATGGTGGCTCCGATGTTCTTGGTGGCTTGATAAAGGCATTCCTTGATGAATTTCAGGTCATTGAGCACCTCCGGATTGCAGTCTCTCAGTTCCAGCAGTAAGTGTCTTCCCAGTGCATTCAAATCACCTTCCCTCCTTTTTGTATTTTTCCGTGAAGTTCTCACCTCCTATCCGCTGTGTATTAGGCAACAGTAAGCTGTAATTTTATATCGTGAAGCATTGATTTTCAAGGTTTTGACCAGAAAACCTCTTGACAAGGGGGTTTTTGCCCTGTAAAATCAAGGCACGCAAAGCCAAGAAGGAGGTGACAAATTGAGGAAGACTATAGGTATATCGTTTGCTTTGTTGCTGGTGTTGTCCGTTGTATTGATGCCCGCTGTGGTGTCGGCGGAGGATGCCTATGCAGGCTTGGCTAAGGGCGGCTGGGATAAGGTGAAGTGGCAGGACAACCCCGATTCCTGGCATCTCTACCTGCAGCACTGGGGCAGGACGCCGATACAGTCAATGTCCAGACTGTCTGGTCTGTGTGCTCCGACAAGGTGGTGCAATGATTTCTTTGGTATAAACTGCCCTACCGGCAAGAATATGGACTGTGGTGCCAAAGCTGGCTGCCCTGCCTGCCGCGATGTGGAGCAGGGTGCCTTGGCGACCTGCTCAGACCCAGCAGCTTGTAAGGCATCACTCTCGAGCGCGTCCTGTCCCGCCACGGGCCAGAAAGAGGTTGAGTGTCCCAGCACCCCGGTGCTGAAGAATGAGCTTGCCACCTGTTGCTGCTGCTGGGGCAGAAGTCTGGCTTTTGCCAACAAGAGCTGGGCGGGAGGTACCATCGGCACCCATCCACGGATTAACGATGACCATCTGAACCACTTCGGCATTGGCGACTGTTATGGTGGTGGTAAGGGTGGTGACTGGGGCGTAAGTGGCTGCCCGCACACCGAGCACTGTTCGCTGACTTGGTGTTTGCAAGACAACCTGCTGAGCAACCCCGGTTTCTATAAGAAATAAACTGGATTTTTCTATAGACAGTTTGATCGTTCATACAGCCCTGGCGAAAGGCAGTTATACCCGGTAGCCAGGGCTTTTATTTGCTTACGTATGATGGTGACGGTGTATGTAGCCTGGGGGCAGCCCGAGGCTGAGATCGTCAGAGGGCGTCTGGAAAGCGAAGGTATACCAGCAATTCTGCGTTATGAGAGTGCCGGGATGGTCTATGGGCTGACGGTTGACGGGTTAGGAAAGGTAGAAGTACTGGTGCCAGAGGTATTTGCTTCCCTTGCCAGAGAGCTTTTAGCCAGCCAGCCACCTCTTATCTAACGTCGATGCCTAACTTGGCGTAGAGTGTGGCAAAGTCGAAGTGGCTTTCCATCACGCTGGTCAATTTTCGCAGCTTTTCCGGGTGGGCAAAGCTCGCTCTTTTCAGTGCCTTTTCGAGCTCATCGATAATTTGTGGGATTTTCCTCCCCGTGGCAATAATTGGCACACGTTTTTCCTGGGCGGTGAGGAGGACGGTGGAAGAAGACTCGGTGGTGGCACCGGCTAGGACGAGGCATCTTAAGGATGTCTGGAGTGCGGCTAGCTGCATGTCAGGTCGGTCTGCCCTGACGATAACCGCCTTGTTGGCTTTGCGCTCGAAGTAGTCCATCCCTGAGCCTGAGGTCAGAGCACCGAGCATAATGTTTTCTATGATAGTGTCCCTGTTGCCGTTACCGAAGAGGAGTTCACCATCGAGGGCTTGGTTTAGCTCGGCTACTGTGATGCCGAGCAAGGTGCGGATCTGGGGCAATATCCCAAGGACATTGATGCCATTTTCCTGGAATCGTCTGGCAAGGTGCTGTTTTGCCCATTCAATTTTGGATTCAGGTGTCAGGTTTATGGCCACGCCCAGCAGTCTTTCGCCTAATTTTTTGCAGATCTGTATCAATCTGGCTATGTCAGGGCTGGCAGTATATCGTAGCACGATGATCACCTTGGCGCCAAGCACCTCGGGGATGGAATAACAGGCAAGTTCGGAAACTCTGTCCTTGATGAGGTTGCCCAGACCTTCCATAATAACTATGTCTTTGTCCCGTGCAACGTCGTGGTACATCTGCTGCAACCTCTGGCTGAAGTCTGAGAGGTCGTCTGTAAGGTGCTGCCATAGTTCACTGGGTGAAAGTATCAGTGGACAAATCTGTTCTGCACTTTCAGATAATTGAAAAGCCTCCTTAAAGAAGACTGCGTCCGACAGGGGGCCAGCGGTAGCTTTAGCATCGGGGAACCTAGCAGGGATAAAAAACCCCACTGTTTTCAGGGCCATTAACTTCCTGCCGATGCCAGTACATATAACGGTGCTTCCAGCCGGGGTCTCCGAGGAAGCGACGTACAAGCCTGCCATACTTTTTTCCTACTGACGTTGTGTGGTCAGCCAGTGACGTGCATACTATTATAATTGCTGCCCTAGTGACTTTACAACCGGGTTGTATGCGCTTATAATATGTCCACAGTCGTCTGAAGTAACTGAGAGTATGCGTAAAACTCTCAGTTTTTTTACTAGCTTCTGGAGAGGGGGTTGGCTATTATGGCGCAGAAGAAGTTCCTCATCACAAAAGAAGGCTTGATCAAACTAGAGGCAGAGCTGCAGCATTTGTTGGCCGTACGGAGGGTAGAGGTTGCCCAAAAGATAAAGCGGGCGAGGGAGATGGGGGGTACAGAGAACAATGCTGAATACGAGGACGCCAAGAACGAGCAGTCTTTTGTCGAGGGCAGGATTCTGATGCTGGAAAATATCATCAAGAATGCCATGATCATAGAATCACCGGCGGTGCCTGGTGTGGTTGAGCTGGGGGATAAAGTGCTGGTGCAGAACCAGGACGGCAAAATAGAGCAGTATACTATAGTGGGCAGCACCGAGGCTAATCCCATTGAGGGAAAGATTTCTAACGAGTCACCAGTGGGGAGGGCGTTGCTGGGCAAAAGAATTGGCGATCAGATTGATGTGCAGACACCGGGCGGGGTATTGAAGCTACTCATCATGGATGTAAGCTAAGGGGCTGTCGCTGGAAGCGGGAGCGGTGTTTTATTCACAGGCGGTTTATGGCACGATTCGAGCAAATAGCACGGCAGCGGCTGGAGAAGCTGGAGAGGCTCAGGGAGCGGGGAATTGAACCTTATCCGCACTCCTATCACCGTACACATACCTGCGAAGAATCCCTGAAGTTATTTCAGCGGGTGGAAGCCGGGGAAGTGTCTTCCTCGCCGGAGCTCAGACTTGCTGGTCGGATCACCGCCATCCGCTTTATGGGCAAGCTTGCCTTTTTCGATCTTCGCGATGGCTCAGGTAAGATACAGTTGTTCTTCACTAAGGAGCGGCTTGGTGACAGGGGGTACGAATTGCTCCGCGACCTCGATATCGGCGATATCTTAGGAGTGAGGGGCGAACTTTTTCGTACTAAAACAGGTGAGGTCACCCTGGATGTGGCTGATTTCACCATCCTATGCAAGTCGCTCCAGCCGCTGCCGGAGAAGTGGCATGGCCTGGTAGACGTGGAGAAGAGATACCGGCGAAGGTACCTCGACCTCATTGCTAATGAGGAGACAAAGCCACTGTTTGTGACGAGAAGCCGCATAGTCTCCGGTATACGGGAATTTCTTGTTCAAAAAGGGTTTATCGAGGTCGAGACGCCACTGCTACAATCGGTGGCTGGGGGCGCTTTAGCCCGTCGTTTTAAGACCCATCACGAGGCGCTAAATGAAGACCTTTACCTGCGCATTGCGCTGGAGCTCCATCTCAAGAGACTGGTGGTTGGGGGGTTTGATAAGGTGTTTGAAATCGGGCGGGTCTTCCGCAATGAAGGTGTCTCCACCAAGCACAATCCAGAATTCACCATGCTAGAGGCTTACGAGGCTTATGCTGACTACAACGATATGATGAGGCTGGTCGAGGATATGGTGTGTTATGTTGCCAGAACGGTCATCGGTGATACTAGGATCAGGTTTGGCGACGAGTATATTGATTTCTCGCCACCCTGGCGGCGGGTAACGCTGCGCGAGGCGGTAAAGGCAAAGAGTGGCATCGATTTTGAGGACTACCCCGACGCTGATTCGCTGCGCCGCAAAATGGAAGAGACGGGGATGCAAGTTGACCCTGCCAAGGATAGGGGCAGACTGGTAGACGAGCTTATTTCCACCTTTGTTGAGCCCACCCTGAAGCAGCCGACCTTTCTGGTGGACTACCCTGTGGAGATGTCGCCGCTGGCCAAGCGGAAACGGGATAACCCGAGTATGGTGGAGAGGTTTGAGCTATTTATCGGCGGTATGGAGGTCGCCAATGCCTTCACCGAGCTTAACGACCCTCTGGAGCAGCGGGAGCGGTTCCGGCAGCAACAGGAATTGCAGAGCACGGCAGCAAGTTCGGTGGCGGAGGAACAAGAGAAGGAGGTCATCGATGAGGACTTCCTGCTGGCACTGGAATATGGCATGCCGCCGACAGGCGGGCTTGGGGTGGGCATAGACAGGTTGGTCATGGTACTCTGCGGGAAACAGTCGATCCGCGAGGTTATTCTGTTCCCGCAACTGAAAACGAAGGGTGACTGAGATGCTGGATATCAGATTGCTTAGAGAGAACCCAGAGGTTGTACGGCAAGCCTTAGCCAAACGCGGTGAGGATTTTTCCCTGGAGAATGTTTTGGAGCTGGATATTAAGCACCGCAGGCTGCTCCATGAGGTGGAAACTCTGCGTGCGCAGCGGAACGAGGCAAGCAAAAAGCTGGGTAAGATGGCAGAAAAGCCAGCAGAGCTGATCGCCAGCCTGCGTCAGCTCGGGGAAAAAATTGATTCTCTGGAGAAGCAGGTCGCTGAAATTGAGGCGCAACTGGAGGACTGTCTGCTGCGCTTACCCAACATCCCTTCAGAGGATGTGCCGGTGGGCGAGGGGCCCGAGGACAATGTGGTGGTGCGCTCATGGGGCAACCCCCCAGACTTTTCCTTCCCCCCGTTGCCGCACTGGGAACTGGGAGAGAGGCTGGACATACTGGATTTTCAGCGTGGCGTGAAACTATCAGGTAGCCGTTTCTATATCCTGAAAGGGGCAGGTGCCCAGTTGCAGAGGGGGCTAATAGCATTCATGCTTGATCTACATACCAGGAAACATGGCTATACTGAGATATACCCGCCTTTTATGGTGAAGCGCGAGTGTATGGTGGGCTCTGGCAATCTGCCCAAGTTTGCTGATAATCTGTACCACGATGACGAAGACGACTTCTGGTTTGTGCCCACGGCGGAGGTGCCTTTGACCAATCTGCACCGGGATGAAATACTGCCTCCGGGCACGCTGCCCATCTACTATGTCTCCTATACTGCCTGCTTTCGGCGGGAAAAGATGGCGGCGGGAAAGGATACCCGGGGCATTAAGCGCGGACACCAATTCGATAAAGTGGAGCTGTACAAATTCACCGAGCCGGAGAAGTCTGATGAGGAGCTGGAAAAGCTGGTTCGGGATGCCGAGGAGGTCTGCCGGTGGCTGGGCATATACTATCGCGTTGTCCAGTTATGCACTGCGGAGCTGGGGTTTGCAGCACGCAAAGCGTACGACATTGAGATGTGGGCACCGGGCTGCGGTGAGTGGCTTGAGGTCAGCTCCTGCAGTAGTTGTGGAGATTTTCAGGCGCGGAGGGCGAATATACGCTACCGGCCTGAGCCTGAAGCCAAGCCTCGCTTTGTACATACGCTAAATGGTTCCGGGCTGGCACTACCACGGGTGGTTATCGCTTTAGTGGAAAACTATCAGCAGGCTGATGGGAGCATAAGAGTACCTGAAGTACTGAGACCGTATATGGGCATGGATGTCATAACAAGGGGGTAAGGTGGTGTGGTTGAAATCAAAATCTGATTATGTTACATTGCTCTCTAATATAGACGCAGCGCAGACGTTATGGCTGAAGAGCGTAAGTATGAGTATGCCTGTCCCCGTTGCCATGCCGGACTGAAAAGCGACCTAGGCTATTGTCCTGAATGTGGCTTTATCGGACGCCTAGAGCACCGCGTCTTGCGGCTTACAGCTATGACTGCAGCGGGAAAACTAGAGCTCACCGAGCCACCGTTTCAGGTATCGAAGAAGCGGCAAGGCGAGCCTTCCGATGACAACAATGGTTCACTCCGATACCAGTGCCCACGCTGTGGCACTAGGACAGGCAGGGCATTCGGGCGTTGCCGTGACAGCCGTAGCTGCGGCTATGTTGGTCCCATGCAGAGTGTGCCTGTTAGGGGTGAAGAAGCAACCAGATGAGTACGAGTAAGCCGCTGGCGCACTTAACGGCAGCAAAATTACCAGCAATGCCCCTCTCTGGTGGAGTGTAATGGCAGGGAAAGTTCTGTGCCCCAAGTGTCTGGTGGTGGTTGACGAGGATGACATCGGGGAGCGGATATGTCCCAGGTGCAGGTCAAGGCTCTGTCCGAACGCTCATGTAGTTGAAGCCAAAATTTGTGTCCAGTGTGGGTGGGAGGATCCTAATTATCACTTGTGGCAAAAGAGGCAGCAGTCAAGCAAACAGCCTTCGGAGCGCGGGCGATCTGGCGAATACCGCGCTGTCAATTCAGGCCGTATCTGTCCAAAATGCGGGATTGACACTGAGCCGGGGACAAGGCGCTGTCCCAACTGTGGCTGGCTTTTCCCGTCAGTGAGCGGCATAGAAAGGGCGGCGCCCAGAGCAGCGCCACCTACTGAGGAACGTAAAGCTGTGCCTGTGCAGGACTTCCAAAAAGCAGTGCCGCGCGAACAGCAGACGGTGTCCACGCCACGTAGCCCAATTCTGGCTGAGGTTGGAGCAGGTGGCGGACGGCGCGAATGGGATTTTGGTAGTTTCAGGCGACTGTTTAGACCAATTGGCGCAGGCTTGCTGGTGCTGGGTGTGCTTGTCTCCCTTGTCTGGGGCTCATATGTTGGAGGCAAGTATATTGCCGACAGGATCAGTGGTGGGGATGAAAGGCACCAGCCAGTGTCGATTCAGTCAGCCAAGGGTAATGGCAGAACCTACGCCTTTGCTCCTGTTGTGGTGCCGCCTGACGGGGGCAAGATCGTCTGGTCACCGGAAGGAGACACTTTTAAGCCTGGAACGCATCTGGTGCTTACTGCTGTGCCGGCAACCTGCTATGCGTTCGATCGGTGGGAGGGGATAGAAAGCACTTCTCAGGAAGTGAGCATCAACTTTGACCCCAAGAAAACCGTCACCGCGCATTTCAAACTGAAGGACACGGTGCCACCGATGATAACAGGCGTAAAGGTTACCCGTTATTCGGATGTTGGCGCCACCATAGTATGGCGGACGGACGAGCCGGCTAAAGGAGAAGTCCTTTATGGTCCTACCACCGAATATGGCATGGTTGTGAAGAAGGGGCAGTTGGTTACCGACCATGTTGTCGACCTGCGAGGGCTAACCTCGGGCAAAACTTATTACTTCAAGATAAACTCACGCGATGAATGCGGAAACGAAGCCACTGCACAGGCGGGGAGTTTTACTACCATGAACTTTGTAGCTAGGGGGTATTCTGTGGGCGAGCGGGCACCTGACTTTACTTTGCCTTCATTTAAGGACTCCCACCCTGACTCTCCGAACAACCCCAGTTCGCCATATTACATCGGTGAGCAGGTAAGTTTGAGCCAGTTCAGAGGGAGATGGGTGTTCCTGAACCTGTGGAGTACTTTCTGTGCTGCTTGCCTGGGCGAGTTCCCTCATATCCGGGAATTCTATGAGGATGAAAAATGGGCTGACCGGAACTCCGCCGACGCGGATTGGGCGATGATTACGGTTTGCATTGATGGCAGGACGGACAGGATTGTGACACTAGAAGAAAAATACAAGTATCAAGTAGGGCTGTTTACCTTCCCCATTCTAGTGGACGATGGAGAAAAGCGTACACTTACAGATCTTTACCGCATCACCTACGTGCCCAAGTCTGTGTTCATTGACCCAGACGGCATCATCCGGGCAGTAAAGGTGGAGCAGTTTAAGAGCATGGAGGAGATAGGCGAGCTGGTGAGAAGCCTATCAAGTCCTTCCGAGGCGTCGGCGAGCGCCCGCTAGGATTCCACTTTTGTCTGTAATTGTGTGTATAATGGGTGCATGATGTATTGTTGTTACCGGTCACGGACGGCGGAAGCGCGAGATCTGGAGGTGTAGGCTAGCCAGTGAAACCAAGGATAGCCTTGTGTCCTCGGTGCCATACCAGCATGACACCGGGAGAACGATTTTGCCGCAGTTGTGGTGCGGTGATATGTCCTAGCTGCCAGGAGTTGCTGCCCCAACGCTCAAGATACTGTCCCAGATGCGGCTTTCTCTGTCTCAATGAGCCAGTGAAGGAAACAGTGCCCCCCGCTGTTTCAGCGTCTACTAGCAGACAGGCATTTCCCAGCACTCGAAACTTTTCTCCATCACCTTCACAACTCTCTGAGGTAGCTGCGGCGGATGTGAGCGGTGCCCGTGCGGTATGTACGCAGTGCGGCTCAGCAATAGACCTCGATTCCGGGCGTTGTACCGGCTGCGGGTTGCTTTTTGGAGCCAGGCATCGGGTGGTGCAGGTAGGGATGGGGTCTATGCCAGTGCCACCGCGCTATGTGCCCTCGCAGCAATACGTGCCTGGGCATGGGGGGGCAGCCACATTACCATCGGCTGCGCCAGCACGTGATACAGTGGTGGTGACACGCTCCGGCTCCGGTGTACCACCGCCTGTGCGCTCCCCGAAGCCTGTTCATCAGGCACCATTTGCCCCAGCGGCGGCGGGGGTGGGTCATACCGACCTGCGCCAGTTCGGTGTACCTGCAGCACCTGCAGCGCACCGTTACCGGGAAGCAACCAGGGAAGCCGGTGCGCCGGGTGACTTAAGGCAGATGCTACTCAAAATGGCGTTTGCGCTTTTCGTGCTGTTCGTCCTCCTTTTTGCTGGCACGGGCCTGTACTATCTCTTTTCTGAGTGGGGTGGTGAGGTACCGGTGGCATCTGAACCGCCGTCATCCCAATCGGAGCCATCGGCGCAGCCGCCTGCCACCGCGTCACCGCCAGGTATCTCGGATGTTACTGTGTCCAGCTTCACCGATAAGACCGCCGTGATCGTCTGGAAGACTGACAAACCGGCGACCAGCCAAGTGAGATACGGGAAGACGGAAGCCTGTGGGCTGGCGACGGAGGAGGCTAAAAGCCTGGTTACAGAGCATTCGGTGCGCCTCAGCGGGCTGGAAGCAGCCACCACCTACTATTTCAGAGTGGTATCGAAGGCATCTGGCGGCGAAAGGGCTGAGGTTGCCGGTGAGCCTTTCAAGACGAAGGCTGCTATTCCCATAGGTACAAATTTGGGCAACCGTGCCCCTGATTTCACTATCAAGTCCCTGGACGGTAAAAGCGTCACCCTTAGTGAGCTTCAGGGGAATAAGGTGGTGCTCAACTTCTGGGCAACCTGGTGTGAGCCCTGCAAGAAGGAGATGCCCTATATCCAGGCAGTACACGAGGCATGGCGGGAGAAGGGGGTGGTGGTGCTGGCGGTGGCGGTGAGCCAGAATCAGTTCGTTGACGGTGTAAAACAATTCATTCAGGACAACAAGTACACTTTCACGGTCATCTTCGATGCCGAAAAGAAGGTTGCCGGGCTTTATCAGGTATCGGAGATCCCCAAGACGGTGTTCATAGACGCCGATGGCATTGTGCAGCAGGTAACGCTGGGAGAATTCGCCAGCCAGCAGGAGATAGAAGACATACTCACCTCTTTCTAGCTCTCAGCCCTGTTCATTGAGATACTGATGTTGCTTAGGTTTCGCTTGCAGCGATAGGGCAGTTTTCCTATACTAGTGTGGCTCGGGAGGGGTGGCCGAGCGGACTATGGCGGCGGTCTTGAAAACCGCTTTCGCGCAAGCGAACGTGGGTTCGAATCCCACCCCCTCCGTTCGGCTGTTAAGATAGCGGCTGGTTTTTCAGCCCGGAGACAGTTAGAACCAAGGAGACGGAGATGAAGGTCCACGAATATCAGGCAAAGGCGCTGCTGGCTGAGTTTGGCATCCCGGTACCTGAGGGCAGGGTGGCATCCATGGCGGGGGAAGCCAGAGAGATAGCGAAGGCACTCGGTGGCAGGGTAGTCATCAAAGCGCAGGTGTTTGCCGGTGGCAGGGGCAAAGCCGGTGGTATTAAGGTGGCTGACAGCCCGGAAGAGGCTGGGAGGCTGGCTGGCGAGATGCTGGGTAAAAGCCTGGTGACCTATCAGACGACGGCTGAAGGGGTGCCGGTGAGCAGGGTGCTGGTGGAAAGGGCTCTGGATGTTCAGAAAGAGCTTTATCTCAGCATCATCGTGGATAACTCCACCAGGATGCCGGTGATGATGGCCAGTGAAGCCGGCGGGGTGGATATCGAGGAGGTTGCCAGGACGACGCCGGAGAAGATACTGAAGGCTTATGTCGACCCTGCCGTTGGTTTCCAGGCATTTCAGGGTCGGAAGCTTGCCTATGGTATGGGGCTGGGGCAGCCGCAGATAAGGCCTGCGGCTGAGCTGATGGCTAACCTTTACAGGTTATTCATGGCTAAGGACTGCTCTCTAGCTGAAATAAATCCTCTGGCGGTGACCGCTGACGGCAGGCTGCTGGCGCTGGATGCCAAGCTGAACTTTGATGACAACGCCCTTTTCCGCCATCGTGATATTGAGGAGCTCCGCGACGTGGAGCAGGAGGATCCGCTGGAAGTCAGGGCGAGCGACATGGGCATCAAAAACTACATCAAACTCGATGGAAATATCGCCTGTATCGTGAATGGGGCTGGCTTGGCGATGGCGGTCATGGACCTGATAACTCAGGCTGGCGGCAGACCAGCCAATTTCTTGGATATCGGCACGGTAAACAATACCGAGCGGGTGGTCAATGCGTTCAAAATTTTTTCCGCTGATCCTGCAGTGAGAGCAGTGCTGGTCAATATATTCGGCGGCATGGCAAGGGCAGATGTCATCGCTCAAGGGATTGTGGAGGCGAAGCGGGAGGTGGATGTTAAGGTACCGCTGGTAATACGGCTGGCAGGGACAAATGTGGAGGAGGGAAAGCACATATTGAAGGAATCCGGAATAGAGTTCATCGAGGCCGTCGACTTTTATGACGCTGCCAGGAAGGCGGTCTCGGCTGCGGCGTCTGCCAGATAAGAACCTGCTTGCAGCGACACAGGAGGTGTATGGTGAGCATTCTTGTTGACGAAAACACTAGGTTGCTGGTGCAGGGAATAACTGGTGGTGAAGGCAGCTTTCATACCCAGAGGTGCATCGAGTACGGCACAAAGGTGGTGGCTGGCGTCACACCAGGAAAGGGTGGCAGTACTGTGTTCGGAGTGCCTGTTTTCAATACAGTGGAGGCGGCAGTGAGGGAGACCGGTGCCAATGCCAGCATTATCTTTGTGCCAGCCCCTTTCGCCGCCGATGCTATTCTGGAAGCGGCGGATGCCAAAATCCCACTGGTGGTATGTATTACTGAAGGGATCCCGGTGCTGGACATGGTGATGGTGCACAGTTATATCAGGGGTAAACCTACACGGCTCATCGGTCCCAACTGCCCTGGCATCATCTCACCGGGTAAGTGCAAGGTGGGCATTATGGTCGGCGAGATACACATGCCGGGCAAGGTCGGCGTGGTCTCGCGGAGCGGCACGCTTACCTATGAGGCGGTGGCGCAACTTACTGCTCTGGGTATAGGGCAATCGACCTGTGTGGGCATCGGTGGCGACCCATTGCCAGGCAGCACCTTTGTTGACATTTTGCGGCTTTTCCAGCAGGATGAGGGTACTGAGGCGGTGGTGCTGATAGGCGAGATCGGTGGCACCGCGGAGCAGGAGTCCGCTGCCTTTATAAAAGAGAAAATGACTAAACCCGTGGTCGCCTTTGTTGCCGGGGCGACGGCGCCGCCAGGGAGAAGAATGGGCCATGCCGGCGCCATCATCAGCGGCAGCTCAGGGCGGGCACAGGACAAGATAGCAGCCCTTGAGGCTGCTGGGGTGGCTATCGCACACAGCCCGGCTGAGATAGGTGTGACCGTGAAGAAGGTCCTTAGCGGTTAAAAATCGGGAGAGGCTACACTGGGTGGACAGATATCGGTTTCCGCTGATTGAAGAGCTGCCCGGCTGGCTATCGCCACTGGAAGCTTTCGACCGCTTCTATCAGGAGCGGCACGCTGTTTTTCTAGATAGCGGCATGGACCCTCAAAGGCTGGGCAGGTTCTCCTTTATCGGCGTTGATCCCTTTCTGGTAATGAAGAGCCGGGGCAGGGAAATCAGCATTATCACAGAGGAAGGCGAGCAGAGGTTCGAGGGCAACCCTTTTGATGCCCTCGGCAGCCTGCTTGAGAGGTGCAAAGTTGGCGATTTTTCCGCTCCGGTCCCATTCGTCGGTGGGGCTGTGGGATACCTGGCTTACGACTTGTGCCACTTCATTGAACGTCTGCCCACCTCGGCAGCGGATGATCTTCAGTTGCCGGAAAGCTATTTTGGGTTCTATGACGCTGTCCTGGCGTTCGATAATCTGGCGAAAAGGTGTTATGTTATTTCGAACGGTTTTCCCGAGCTTGATAGGACGCGCCGGTTAAGGCGTGCCCAGGGGCGGCTTGAGGAGATGGAATACAGGCTGTCATGCAGGTACAGTATACAAAAACCCACAGAAGATGCTGGGTGTGGGACAAAAGAGGGGCGGGAGCTGGTGCTCAAGTCCAATTTCACCACGAACGGGTACATAAAGGCGGTGCAGAAAGTAAGGGACTACATCGCTGCCGGCGACGTCTTTCAAGTCAACCTCTCGCAGCGGTTCGAGGCTGAGCTAACCGTGCACCCCTATGAGCTTTACCGACGCCTGCGAGAAATAAACCCGGCACCTTTCGCCAGTTACCTCAACTTTGATGAGGTGACCATTGTCAGCGCCTCCCCGGAAAGGTTCCTTAAAGTTGATGGTGACTGGGTGGAGACCAGACCGATAAAGGGCACCAGGCCACGGGGCAGGACAGCCGAAGAGGATGAGAGGCTGGCAAAGGAACTGCTTAGCAGCATAAAGGATCGGGCGGAGAATGTTATGATCGTTGACCTAGAGCGGAATGACCTGGGCAGGGTATGTCGCTATGGCACAGTGAGGGTGACCGAACTGGCGATACTGGAGACCTTTCCCACGGTATTCCATCTGACATCGACAGTGGTCGGCAGGTTGCGTCCGGACAAGACGCGCATCGACCTGCTCAAGGCTTCCTTTCCGGGTGGTTCCATCACCGGTGCGCCCAAGGTGAGGGCGATGGAGATCATCGACGAGCTCGAGCCCACGAGGAGGAGCGTATACACGGGCTCCATTGGCTATCTGAGCTTCGGCGATAATATGGACCTGAACATAGTTATCCGCACCATTCTGGTAAAGGGCAACAGGGCTTATTTCCAGGTGGGCGGCGGCATCGTATATGACTCTGAACCTGAGGCGGAATATCAGGAGACGCTGGACAAAGCTAGGGCGCTGGTTCAGGCGTTGCGGCTGGCGCCTAGGGTGGCGGTGGAGACCTGATGGTATTGGTCATTGATAATTACGATTCTTTTGTCTACAACCTGGCGCAATACCTGGGGGAGCTGGGGTGGGAACCCTTGGTATTCCGCAATGATGCTATCACCCTGGAAGAAATAGAAAGGCTTGCTCCCAGCCATATCGTGATATCACCGGGACCGTGCACCCCGCTGGAAGCTGGCATCTCCAATGATGTGGTCAGGTATTTTGGCGGTAAGAAACCTGTCCTCGGCGTCTGCCTGGGGCATCAGTGCATCGGCTACGTTTACGGCGGTATTGTGGGACGTGCCCGGGTGCCGACACATGGTAAGGCCTCGCTGATATACCACGATGGAAAGTCTATCTACCGTGGTATAGAAAACCCCTTCGCTGCTGCCCGCTACCACTCGCTGGTGGTCAAAAAAGAGGGACTACCAGAATGCCTGGAGATAACCGCCGAAACTGAGGACGGCGAGGTAATGGGAGTAAGGCACAAGAACTATGTGGTCGAGGGGATACAGGTGCATCCGGAATCGATACTTACCGAGGTGGGGCATAATTTACTGGCTAACTTCTTAAGCTTTACCAGGCCGGTATGGTAAGGGGACTCATGGAAGAGACCGTCTATTTCAATGGCAGATTGGTGCCAGCTTCTGAGGCGAGGGTTTCGGCATTTGACTATGGTTTTTTGCTCGGTTTCGGACTTTTCGAGACGATGCGTTCTTATGATGGGCATATATTTCGCCTCGAACGCCATCTTGCTAGGCTCATGAAATCGGCTGAAGCGCTGGGGATGGCTCCAAGGCTTGGCAATTTTGATTTGGGAGATGCCTGTTATCAGGTGTTGAAGGCTAACAATTTGAGCGATGCCCGTATCAGGCTTACCGTGTCTGCCGGGGTAGGGGAGATAGTCCCTGACCCAGCGACCTGCCGTGAGCCCACGGTGTTCATAGTCGCTCGCAAGCTGGCGCCTTTGTCTGACGAGGTCTACCAGCGTGGCTATCGGGTGGTAATTTCCTCGGTGAGGCGCAACAGCGGTTCTCCTTCGGCAAAGCACAAGAGCACATCATGGCTGGAAAACGTCCTCGCCCGGACCGAAGCTAGGACTGCCGGTGCCGATGAAGCTTTGTTGCTCAATGAGCGGGGATTGGTCGTGGAGTGCAGTGCCAGCAATATCTTCCTGGTGAGAAATGGGGCGTTGTGCACACCGCCGGTAGAGAGCGGAGCTTTGCCCGGGGTGACCAGAGAGGTGGTGCTGGAGCTGGCACAGTCTCTGGGGATAGGCTTTACGGTGGCAGAGGTAGGGTTTAAAGACTTGTTCCGGGCTGACGAGGTATTTCTCACCAGCTCCACAATCGAGATCATGCCGTTAACACAGGTTGAAGGCGTGGCTATCGGTGGTGGTAAGCTAGGATCGGTAACAAAGCGGTTGATGTCGGCTTACAAGGAGCTTGTGGTGCGCGAGATAAGGGCTAGAGGAGGTGGCTGATGAGAATTCGGATACCGATGGCTATTAGGATGATGCCGCCGCCGAGCTCGGCATACTTTCCAATGTAACTGCTGGCTTTTCTCCCCACCGTATAGCCGACTACGGTCATGGCGAAGGCAACGATGCCGATGATGGGGCAGGCGAGGAGTAGGTTCACCTTTGTGAAGGCAAACACCACCCCCAGAGCCAGGGCATCGATACTGGTGGCTGCGGCAAGCCCGAGAAGCATGGCACCTCTGGTGATATCGGTGCGCTTTCTTTCTGTCTCGTCCCGAAAAGATTCCCAGACCATTCTGGCGCCGACGAATGCCAGAAGTGCGAAAGCTATCCAGTGGTCGTAAGCAGCCACTATATCCACCACCGTCTGCCCGACGAGCCAGCCTACTACCGGCATTCCTGCCTGAAACAGGCCGAAAGCCACCGCCAGGCGGAGCATGGGGGTTCGGGATGTGGACTTCACAGTAGTGCTGCCGCTCAGGGCGACGGCAAAGCAGTCGGGGGAGAGTCCCAGGGCGATAAGCAAAAGTGATGGTATACCCAGCTCAGACATAGCGGCATTAAGTATGCCAGCACGAGCACCCGGATGGCAAATAACAGCTTTGGAGAATGGCTATCGCTGCCTTCTCCCCATCCAAGGTGCCGTGCATCCTAACTGGAGTTTTTGCTGAAGCTATTTTAGCTTACCGGTAAAAATGCCGATGGGGTATTGCCCTGATGCCCAGATGCCGATAGAGTAAGTGCCGAATGAAAAGATGCCCACCGAGAATACGCCGGCTGAAAAGATGCCAATAGAGAATAGCCCTGCTGAATAGACACCTGCGGAGAAGAGCCCGGCTGAGAGCAGACCGAGGCTGAACAGCCCTGCAGAGAACCAGCCCGAGACTGTGCCGAAAGCCCCGTTGGGTAGCGGTGACACAGTCCAGCCGATTACCAGCAGGATAGCCCAGGGCACCCAGATAATCACATGCATCAGAGTCGGTGAAAGCTGTTTAATGTCGTATCTCCCACAATGTCGCTGCCGATTTTCTGATATTTAGTATACCCCATTGTCAATGGTCACAAACGAAACAGTTCTGGAGGCAGTGTTCGAATGGTTGTTTTGTCAGGGTGGTAGTACAGGTCAGCATTCTGCCATGAGCTCGGCTATGTGACGGATTTTGATGGGGCTGTGGCGTTTATCCAGCCCGCCCCGTAGTTGTAGGACGCAGGGGAGACAGCTCGTGACCACAGTGGTGGTGCCGGTGGCTTCGATGGCATCCAGCTTTCGCCTGAGCACCGAGGCTGATAGCTGGGGATAGTCGAGCACCACCCTGCCGCCGAAGCCGCAGCAGGCGTCTGAATCAGCCAATTCCACTATTTCATAGCCCAGGCGCTGGAGGAGTTCTCTGGGTTCGGCGACTATACCCAAGCCCCGTTTCAGGTGGCAGGGGTCGTGATAGGTAACCTTTTGCCCGGGGGACGCTGCTGGCGCGAGCCCGGGTGCAAGATGGAGCATCAACTGAGAGTAGTCACGCACCTTATCGGCTATCGCCATAGCCTGCTGGTTAAGGGAGGGATTTTCGGCGGTGAGAAAAGGATATTTTTGCTTCAGCATCACAGCGCAGCCGGGGCAGAGGGTGACGATATAATTGGGGCTGTACTTTTCCAGTGCGGTGATATTGGTCTCCGCTAGGCTGAGACTGGTGGCGGTGTCACCGGAGAAGTACGCCGGGGCACCGCAGCAGCCTTGCTCAGCGGGAAAATAGACGTCGGCGCCGTGCCGTTGCAGTGTCTCCACCGCCTGCTCGCAAGTCTCCGGGTAGATGTAGTTGCCGATGCAGCCGGCGTAGAAGGCTACTTTAGGTTGACCAGTGGTACCGGGACGGGAAAGGTGTGCCAGCCGCTGGCGCAGGGGCTGCGGCGATATGACTGGCAACGATATGGCATCTGTGAGTACATTCAGGGGGCGGGGTAGATGGCGCACCATAGAGTCTGCATCGGCGAACTCTCTCTCAAGATAGTATACGGCCTTGGCGGCGGCGTCCAGGCGCTGCGGATGCTTTAGGAAGGCGCTGTAGGTGAAGCGCTCTGTCCACGGCAAGCCTTTCTTTTCGGCAATCAGTGATTTGAGGCGGAGCACTAGTTGCGGTATGTCGATGCGTGCCGGACAGACTTCCCTGCAAGTCATGCAGCCTAGACAGAGGCTGGCAGGGTCGCGCGCCTTTTCCAGTCCGTGATGGAAGGCGGTCAGTACGGCACCGATGCCACCTTGGTAGATATAGCCATATATCTGACCGGCAAGAGAGGTGAAGACAGGGCAGACATTGAGGCAGGCCCCGCATTTGATGCAGTAAAGGGCTTCCCTGAAATCAGGGGATTGCCACATCTGCCAGCGGTTGTTGTCCACGAGCACGATGTGGAGCTCGGCGGGACCGGTAGCACCTTTGACGGATGTGCCCGTCGAGGAGGCAATATGGCTGGGACCGGTGATGTAGGAAACATATATTGGCATCTTCATACTGGCGGTAGAACGGCTGAGGAGACGGAGGATGGCAGCGGTGTCCTCCCAGGTGGCGACCATTTTCTCGTAGCCCACGATGGCTACGTGTACTGGTGGCAGTGTGGTCACCATACAGCCGTTGCCCTCGTTGGTGACGATAGCCAGGGTTCCGGTCTCGGCGATTGCCATGTTGGCGCCAGAGATACCCATCTGGGCATCGATATAGCGCTGTCGCAGTGTATTACGGGCGACGTCGAGCAAAAGCTGCGGCTCCGGCTGTAGCTTCTGTCCTGTAGCTCTAGAGAAAAGTTCAGCCACCTGCTCGATCGTCTTGTGTATTGCCGGACCGACAAGGTGTGCCGGTTTTTCTCCGGCGAGCTGTATAATCCATTCCCCGATGTCGGTCTCGGTGACCTCGATGCCAGCTTTTTCCAAGTGCTCCCGCAGCCCGATCTCTTCGGTGAGCATGGACTTTGACTTGACGATGCGTTTTATTCCTTTCCCTCGTGCTAGATTGAGCACGTAGGCATTTGCCTCTTTGGCATCCCTAGCCTCATATATAATGGCACCGGATGCGGCAGCTTTTTTCTTGAACTCCTCTGCCAGCCTGGGAAGGTCGGCTATCGCCCTCTCTTTCACCATGCGGATCTCGCGGCTCAAGCCATCGAAGTCCACGCCGGCAAAGGCTATCTGCCTACCAATTTTGATTAGGGAGACCAGTCTCGAGAGCGCCGTTTGCAGGTTCTGGTCGTTGAGCGCTCTGGATACCTGCCGGGACATGGTTCGTGACATGTGTTTATCCTTTAAAAATGCATTAGCAGGATATGCTCTTCAGCGGGACCCTGGGCGCGGGCGAGCAGGGCACCAGGAATATCAGCGGTGGTGTTTCTGCCCGTGATGTAGGTCACGTAGGTGGGAACAAGGCTGTCCGATGTGCCGCCAAACGATTTTATGCTGAGGATAGCCTCTTCCATAGTAGCGACAACGTTCTTGCAGTCGACCATGGTGATATGAAGACGGGGCAGTACTGCAATGAGACGTGAGCTACCGTCGTTGCTGGCGATGACCAGGGTGCCGGTCTCGGCTATGGCAACGGTGGCTTCAGAGATGCCGATGTCAGCTTGAGTGCATGTCTCTCTCAGCTTCTGCTGTTCGCTTTCAGACTTGCACTGCTGGGCAACTGTCACCTCTATGCCTTCTTTTCTCAACCGGTCGTCCAGCGTGCTGAGCCCGGCAGGTGATGGTACTGCTAGCACCACTTTCGTGGCAGCGTGCTGCCGGGCGAGGCTGGTGATAAAATCGGAAGCTTCGGAAACAGAGCTAAACTCCTGTACTTTAGCCCCTGCCCGGCTGGCTTCTGATTTGAACTGTTCTGTTCTGTCAGTCACCTGTGGCACTTCCTGCCCCTACAGAGATCAGGACTGCTGGGGAGCAAGGTACTGGATGGTTCCGTCGGGAACAATAGCTACCTTCGCTTCGTTAGGAAAGTCGCGGCGCAGTATTTCCAGCACCTCTTCCCAAGTCTTTACCCAGACGGCGTCAGGGATGGCGAGCCAGTCTGTGGTGGACTTCTCGAACTGGGGACAGAGGACGATCACCCTTTTCAGCCAGGGGAGCTTGTAGTTCACAGCATTGAAGAGGCGCCCTCTGCTTCTGGTACCGAAGCTACCCAGGAGGTAATGTACAACCTGGCCCGCAGGGCAGTCCATGATGAGCACCAGATCGCCACCCTTAGCCATCAGCATGGGTATGCCGATGAGCAAGCCGACGATCGCTTCATTGCCCTTGGCGTAGGTGTTTACCACGACGATGTCGGCGTCGGGAATACTTTTGGTGGCGTAATGTGTGACGGCATGGTTCACCGCCTGGTAGTATACCGCTTCAGGTTTGCCGGCGAAGACGGCACAGGGCTCGCCTTTGCCGTTGACCAGTGTGTCGATTTTGAAGTCGAGCCCGGCGATCCTGGCAGCTTCGGTGAAATCTTTGACCATGGGGTTGTCAGCGTAGTTTCCGGGACCGACAGTGCCCCATTTACCTTCCTCTCTGGCTTTGAATTCAAGGCGGTGGAAAGCCTCGATGGAGTCTATGGAGGCAATGCCGGGAAGGACGATCTTACCGCCGCCACCGAAGCCGGTCTGGGGATGGGGGACGACTGAGCCGATGGCAATCTTCAGGTCACAGCCCATGACCTCGGAGTTAACCGATAGTTTTGTTCCTTGAGATGTCTCGCCCACATAGGTGCAGTTCTCGTAGACATTGTGATTGTAGACGGGAAAGTTGTCCATCACCTCGGTGCCAAGCTTTTTCTGGAAGTCGATGAAGGTGTGGGCACCGTGGCAACCGGTGGCACAGATGAACCTGATAGCCCTGTCCGGAATATTGACAGCACGAAGTTCAGCGAGGATGTGTGGCACAATTTCGGCGACTCTGGTAGGGCGGGAGATATCGTCGAAAATTATGGCTACTTCGTTCTTACCTCGGGCCAGTTCTTTAAGGCGGGAAGTACCGACAGGGTTAGAGATTGCCGCCTTTATGCTGGTTGAGGAAAGTTTCGGGGCTTCATGTCCGTGCATTGCGCACAGGGCAATTTCCCAGGTCTCGGGGAACTCCAGGCAGCGCTTGCTCTCCTCGTACCAGATCCGGCAGGGGACAGTTACGCTTTTTATGCGCATCTTGTGGTCCTATTCTATGACCACGTTGAACGACTTGGTGTCAATAATTATACCCTCATTAGGGCGCTGGTAACTGAAGCTTATTACAACCATACCAGCTTTCAGTGCTTTGAACTTGAAGTACTGCATACCGCCAGCGCCGACAAGCTCTTTAGCCTGTTTGGATGCTTTGTATTTACTGTCTACCAGACTTATTAACGAGGTGTCGTGGCTCGCTGTCCACTGATGGCCAGTGGTGGGGTTAGCGGGTATACCGATGGTGAACTCTTCGTTGACCTTGACGAATATCGTTTTGGTATCGTCAGTGTAGACAGCAGCTTTGGGTGCTGCACAGGATAGTAGGATGCCGGCTGTCAGGATTGAGAGCACGATTACTGCTAGAGCGAACCTTTTCATTTTGTAACCTCCTTGTTTAATTGTTTGACGAGTCCTGCTGCCTCAGTGGTTCGCCAGTTCGACGATAGTTACGCCGGTGTCACCTTCTCCCCAGCAACCAAGGCGGAAGGACTTGACCAGAGGATGTTCGCTTAGCACCTGGTGGACGGCGCGGCGCAAGGTGCCGCTGCCCTTGCCGTGGACGATGCGTACTGAAGAGATACCGCTGAGGAAAGCATCGTTCAGATATTTGTCCAGCATGGGCAGTGCTTCATCTACTTTCAACCGTCGCAAACGCAACTCCAGGCTCACTGCTGGCATCGCTCCAGTCCCTCGAATTTTAAATGCAGGACCTGCCTGGTGTCAATATCTATTCGGGCAACGTCGCTTATGCGCCAGCCAACTACCCAGAGAATGTGGGTGGGCGAGCAGACTAGAGGTATTCTATCCCGCCAGGTTCTGGGTATTTTACAGTCGACCATGAAATCCTGGAGTTTTTTTGTCTCTTTCATGCCCAGCGGCTGGAACCGATCACCGGGCTGGCGGGCACGTATCATCAGTTTGGTGCCACACTTTTCCAGATCGAGGTCTGCAGCGAATGGGTCATCCTCGTTGAGTGGGTGGTCTAGAATAGTGGCGGTGATTTTCCAGCCGGTGATTATGGCCTCGCCGGGGATGTTAAGGTGAAAGCTGTCGTGGATGGGTGGAAATGGGCAAGGGGGTGAGGGCAATGGTGTCAGCACCAGATTACCATACTCTGTGAACAGGTGCAGACCATGGGGCAAGCTCAAACTTTTCCCTGCTGGCTTCTTGAGGAGTGAGAGCATTGCTTCAGTGTGATCAGTTTCGATGTCCCTCAGGTCCCCCTTCAGTTTTTCTATGGCTTTCCTGAAAATCTGCCTCTGCAGTGAAGGAGGCAGGGTGGACAGTCTGGTGCTATCGAGATAAATGACGTTGTTTTCTTCCTTTGCTAGCCTGCGCCAGTGCACTTCAGTTTCCTGTTCAAGAAAGGCGGTGTCGTCCCGGGCGATGACGCTAAGGCGGAGTAGGGTATTGTCGATATTCGGATTATAACTGCGCAACATAGGTAGTAACTCTAGGCGGATGCGGTTTCTCAGGAACCGCAGCGATGTGTTGGAGGAATCACTCCGTGGCTGCAACTCATGCTGTTGGCAGTAGACGATAGCCTCCTGGCGGTTGATTTCAAGAATGGGGCGTATCAATTCCAGGGGCGTGACCCGCCCGGGACATTTTATCTTTGAGCTTGGCAATAAGCCCCGCAGCCCGGCTAAGCCGGTACCTCGGAGCAGATGCATCAGGATGGTCTCAACGTTGTCATCTCGGGTATGTCCCACCGCTACTTTGCTGGCACCTGCTCTTTCCGCTGTCCTGGCGAAGAAAGCGTAGCGCAACTCGCGGGCAACCTCTTCGAGAGAGCCACCTTGCTTCTTATGGTAAGCGCCGACATCTTCAGTTTCGATGACGGCTGGCACCGAGAACCTTTTAGCCAGCTCAGCCACGTAGGCGGCATCGACATCGGATTCGGCACCGCGCAACTTATGGTTGAGGTGGGCTATGAGTAATTCTATATCTAATTTTCCTCCAAGTTGCCACAGGATATGGAACAGACAGACCGAATCGGCACCACCGGAAACGGCTACCACCACTTTTTCACCCGGGGCAAATAGGCGGTGTTCGTTGATGAATAAGGTGACTCTTTCTGTCAGGGTGCTGGAGGCTGCTTCTCGTTCTGATGCCGTCATCTGTTATTCGGGATGTCCTTCAAATGGCAGGTATCACCCAGCAGCACCAGCCGTGGCTGGTTTTCGTTAAGGTCGACGATACTCATACTACCAGTCTGGACACGAAGGCGCTCCAGTGTGGTCAGTGGCCAGCCCAGGGCTTTGCAGATAGCAACCACAACGCAGAAGAAATGAGTGACGAGGATGACTGTGCCGCTATCATGTTTCGCCTTAATCCGCTGAATGCCATACCACACCCTTTCCTCAAGGTCGGCAACGCTTTCTCCGCCAGGCAGTTTTTCCTGTCCATTACCTTCTCGCCAGCGGAGGATGAACTGACCAAAGCTGGTGCTGAATTCTGCCAGCGATAGCCCTTCAAGTTCACCAGCTTCGATCTCACGGAAATCCGGCTCGACTTCTACCGGTAACTTATGATAGCTGGCGATTATGCGGGCGGTGTCCAGGGCGCGTTTCAATGGACTGGAGTAGATGGCGTCTACTTTTATGTTGCTCAGGGCTTCACCCAGCCTTTGCGCCTGTACTTTGCCTGTTTCGCTGAGTTCAGTATCACTGCCCCCACCTTGCACCCGCCTCTCTCTGTTCCACGGTGTTTCACCGTGTCTTACCAGGATTAGTCTGATTTCTACCTCCTTTGCGTGGTTTTGAAAAGACCTGTTGCTGTACATAAGTATAATGCAGATGCCCGCTGAATAAAAGCACGGTCCAATAGCTGTCCTATCTTGCAATACGGAGTCTGTCTTCTATCGCTGGCTGTCAGCCTGAAGTGCTGCGGTCATGCGTTGACGATAGTTAGCTCGTTGTTTATGATATGATATATACCAAACTGTGGAGGAGGGTGGCATGCGAGACCGCTTGTATAGCAGACTGTTAGCAATTCTAGTCTTGCTGGCGCTGATAGCATTGATAGCCGTAGCCTGTGGGGAAAAACAAGTCATCGCCCCTCCAATAACTGACCCTATTAAGACCGATGCCGGGCTGGTTGCTGGAGTGGTGGTCGGGGAGGCTGATAAGGAAGTTCGTGTCTACAAGGGTATACCCTTCGCGGCACCACCTGTGGGCGATTTGCGCTGGAAACCACCTCAACCTCTCAAACCCTGGAGCGGTGTACTCGACTGCAAGGAATATGCCCCCATCTGTCCCCAGCAGAGGACACGTTTGACGGCTGAAGAGGCAAAGCAGAGCGAGGACTGCCTCTACCTTAACGTATTTACCCCTGCTAAGAGCACAGCCGACCGCCTGCCGGTGTTTGTCTACATCCACGGTGGTGCTATGGTAATAGGTTCCTCCAGACTTGATCTGTCTTACTTTGCCCGGGAGAACAATGTGGTCGCAGTGTCAATTGCCTACCGGTTAGGTGGTCTGGGCTTCTTTGCACATCCTCTTCTTGATAAGGAATCGGAGAAGAGGGTTTCCGGTAATTATGGTCTTATGGATCAGGTAGCCGCTTTGCAGTGGGTACAGAGAAACATTTCTGCCTTCGGTGGCGACCCCAACAACGTGACAATATATGGTTGTTCTGCAGGCGGCGAATCGGTGCTGTTTCTCATGGCATCGCCTTTTGGTAAAGGACTCTTTCATAAAGCTATCGCCGATGCTGGAATGTATGGTAACAGCCGGACCCCGCCTCTGGAAGAGATGAAAAAGCGGGGAGAGGCGCTGGTAGCTAAACTCGAGGTTTCTGGTACCCCTGATCTCTTGGCTGCACTGCGTGCTCTAAGCGCTGACAAGATCGTGGCAGCAGTGCCTGTCAGCACCACCGGGGGCGATCTACAGCTACCAAATGTAGACGGATGGTTCCTGCCTGACTACCCGCTCAACATTTTTCAGGCAGGCAAACAGCATAATGTGCCCCTTATGATAGGTAGCGGGAGCAACGACCTTGCCGGGTCATGGAACCAGTATTTCGATAAAGCCATTGCTTCGGCTATGAGTTCGGTTTCATCCCCTGTATATGTATGGGTCTTTGACCACGGTCCCTGCGGTGCTGGAGGCGGCAGCCATTGTCTCAGCACAACTTACCTGTTTTCCGACTTGAGCAAAAGGCAGGACATGTGCGCCGTGGATGTGGAGGTGGCTAAGGCGATGGTCTCCATGTGGGTACAATTTGCCAGGACAGGGAGCCCCAGTGTTCCGGGGCTCATCGAATGGCCGCCATATGACGCCACTACTGACCGGTATCTCAGAATCGGAAAGCCGCTGGAGGTGAGGACCGGTCTGTATAGACCGCAGCCCGCTGCCACTCAGGTTGCGGAATGGGCTACTTATACTAATTCTGACTACAATTTTTCTCTAAAGTACCCCGGTGACTGGAAGCCAAAGACCGGGGACTTGGGATCGAAAGTCGTCTGGCGTGTTGGCGCCGGCAATTACAATGTGCCCGCTGCCAGGGTTATTGTCCGCGACCAATCTGAAGGCGCCGATCTGAAAACGGTGTTCACAGCACATCTGGTAGCGGACGGAAACAAGACGATCAACACTTTTGATGCAAGAGAAATCACCATCGACGGCACCAGAGTAACCCAGGCTGAGGTGACCTATACCGGGGCAGCCGGCAAATACGACAGTAGTATAGTCGGGCTGGTCAGAAACGGTAAGTGGGTTATCATTGAGGTGTTTACCCTGCCGCTTTATTTCCCCTTTATTCCTGCCACTTTAGAGACCGACATCATTAACTCGGTGAAGTTTCAGTAGTCCCGTACCCGTGTAAGTTGAATAAGAGCGTATCCCTGTAGAGCAATTCCTTTATATTTGTGTCCAATCTGGCAGACACCAATGCCGCCAGAGAGACCAAAAGCTATGTCCGTTGCTGGATAGCCTGTTGACCTGTTTGAAGCAGCGTGGCGTAGCCCTTCCCGCGCCACCTTCCGGCATGTCTTAAGCTCGGTGAGGCACAAAGTAGCGGATGCGCTTGTCAACGGTAAGGAGATCAAGGCGGAAGGAGACAGCCTCGAGCTAGCTTATGCGGTATTTTTACTGCGGCAAGGGGCATGAGTGGCAGGTGCCGTTTGAGTCTCCCGGTTCACAGCACCCCGGCGTGCCCTATCCGTCATTCGCCGTGTGGTACCCGCTGCCATTGCCTATGGTTCGACTTCAGTGACGCTTCTCCTCCGTGGTCGTTCCTTGGTGCAAGCAGGAGGTGGTCTACCCGGTGTGGTTACTTCTTCAGCCGGAGGAGTGTAGTTTCGTGAGCTTATTCACCAACCCATTATGTCCAGGGCACTTTGCCGGCTATTTGTGAGTTTGCTTAGCCGATGAGCAAAAAGGGGCTCAGCTATCTCAGGGAGAGAGTAGAGGCGAAAAAGGAGCAGCAAAAGAGACCGAAGTCGGGGTGTAGGAACTGAAAAGCCAGGGCTGAGCCGACGTTCAGGGGGCATGACGACGTTCGGCATGGGTCTCTTTAATTATAGTAGTGCGCGCTAGCAGTAGTAGATGCCACGTATTTTAGCATTGGTGTGGCCCACAAGGGGCTATAGAGACCAAGCCAGATATGAGGCTTTGTTGCAATACTTAAAACAGACCCGTAGAATAAGCAATGCGTGGTTATCGCCAGGAGGTAAGCATTGATAGACCGGGAACAGGTACTGAAAGGCATTGAAGAGGTGCTGGTGCCTGGGGTGAGGCGGAGTGTATCAAGCCTTAATCTGGTCAGGCATGTCGAGGTAAGTGACCGCAGGGTGGACATCTCCCTTGCCTCAGCGGCGCTGAGCCCGGGGTCGCAGGAATGGCTAAAAGCGAAGGTGAAGGAGGCGGTCGGGAAGGTTCCTAATGTAGGCGAGGTGAATGTCGAGTTTGCCGAGATACCCCCCAGGGAGCTCAATGAGATCGGCAGTGTCATTGCAGTGATGAGTGGCAAGGGCGGGGTGGGAAAGTCACTGATAAGCAGCCTGGCAGCGGTGGCGCTAGCAAGAAGCGGGTTTGATGTCGGCATACTTGATGCCGATATTACTGGACCAAGCATACCAAAGATGTTCGGCATTGCCGAGCGCCCTGAGGGGGGCAAGACCGGTCTTCTGCCGGTGCTCACTCATCTGGGCATCGAGATTATGTCGGTAAATTTGCTGTTGCCACACGAGGACGATGCCGTCATCTGGAGGGGCCCCCTGATAGCCAGAGCGATAACTCAGTTCTGGGAGGACGTGCTCTGGGGACGGCTGGACTATCTGATAGTTGACCTGCCGCCGGGGACGGCTGATGCCCCACTTACGGTGCTGCAGTCGTTGCCGATATCGGGTGTGATCATCGTTTTCAGTCCCCAGGAGCTGGCGGCGATGGTAGTGCGCAAGGCGATCAAAATGGTACGGGAGGCGATGCATATACCTATCCTGGGGGTTGTGGAGAACATGAGCTACTTCGTGGTGCCCGAGACAGGAAAAAAGATAGAGCTTTTTGGCAAGAGCCGTGCTGAGGATATGGCGAACCTAGCGGGTGCGCCCTTGCTGGCGCAGGTACCTATTGACCCGCAGCTAGCTAGGCTGTGTGATGAAGGCGAGGTGGAGCGTTACCAGGCGGACTTCCTGCAGGGCTTTGCGGATGCCATCGCTAGGGCGGTGAAGACGAGGGCAAAGTAGGACGAAGGAGCGGAGATGAAGATTTCTGTCTGTGGCAAAGGTGGCTGTGGCAAGAGCGTCATCGCCACACTGCTGGCGTACGAGTTCAAGAGGCGTGGCTACCGTGTCCTGGTGGTGGACTCCGACGAGTCCAACTCAGGACTGTTCCGCATGCTGGGCTTTCCTGCGCCGCCGTTACCCATCATGGAGATGGTTGGCGGTAAAGTGGGGCTCAAGAACAAAATGAGGCGAGTGACTTCTGCTGGAAAATCTGAGGTGAAGGCAGATGTGCTCAATATGAAAAAAGTCCGGGTAAGTGATATTCCACCCGAGTACATCAAGCAGAGGGACGGCTTGAGGCTGGTAAACATCGGCAAAATTGTTCATGCACTGGAGGGCTGTGCCTGTCCCATGGGGGTGTTGAGCCGCGAGTTCCTTGTCAAACTTTCCCTAGACGAAGACGAGGTGGTTATCGTTGATATGGAAGCCGGGGTGGAGCATTTTGGCAGGGGTGTGGACATCGGTATAGACAGGGTGCTGGTGGTGGTTGAACCTTCGCTCGAGTCAGTGGAACTGGCGGCAAAGGTAAAAGCGCTGGCTAATGGTGCTGGGGTGGAGGACACCGGGGCTATCCTGAACAAGGTTAGTTCGAACAGGATGGCGGACAGGCTGGTGGGCGAGCTAGCGAAAAGGGACATAAATGTGGTCGGTACGATTTATGCTGAGAGAGCGATATTTGAATCATGTCTGGACGGCAGCAGCCTGGAGGCGGTGACGGTAAAGGGTGTGAAAGAAATTGTCGATAACCTGGTCTTAAAGGGCTGAAATAGTTCTTTCGTCGGAGGAAAGGTGACACTGAGGATAACCACGCTGAGCGAGAATACTGCGATGCCCGGGGACTTTCTAGGAGAGTGGGGGCTGAGCATACTGGTGGAGATGGACGGGGTCACAGCGCTGCTTGATTCCGGCAGCGGCAGGTCTGTGACCCATAATGCTGATAGTCTGGGCGTTGACCTGCGTAAGGTGGACAGGATAGTGCTCAGCCATGGGCACTACGACCACACTGGCGGTCTAAGGGAGGTACTACGGCGGGTGAGGAAGCAGGTGGAGATAATCGCCCATCCCGATATTTGGGAGGCGAAGTATGCCCGTGGGCGGGGTAGCCAGCGTGCCAGGTACATCGGCATACCGTTTCAGAGGCGTGAGCTGGAGAGTTTAGGTGCCAGTTTTCGGCTGACCCGGGAACCGGTGGCTATCACCGACTCCATCATGACCACCGGTGAGATACCCATGGTCACCGATTTTGAGCGGATCGATGAAATACTGTATGTGGAGCGGGACGGAGAGCCGAGGCCGGACGGGCTTGCCGATGACCAGGCGCTGGTGACCAAGACAGGGCAGGGACTTGTGGTAATTTTGGGCTGTGCCCACCGCGGCATGATAAATACGCTCTACCACGCACAAAAGCTTACGGGCGTTTCCCAGGTGCATACGGTGGTCGGCGGTTCCCATCTCATCGGTGCTTCTGAGGAGCAGTTACGCAAGACGATAGAGGTGCTAAAGGGGCTTAATGTGCAGAGGTTAAGCCTTTGTCACTGCACCGGGCTTAAGGCTATCAGTGTGCTGGCGAGGGAATTTGGCGACAGGTTTGTGTTCAACACGGTGGGCAGTGTCATCGAGGTCAACTAGCTGCGCTACAGTTTATCTGGCAGGCGTGTATCTAGCCGAACAGCAGGGTGGTGCGGTGGATGGACTTGGGAAGCTGGGGGAAGCCCAAAGCTTTGGTCACCTGCTCCGGCCTACCCGAGCCCTGCTCATCGCAGCGCAGCCTCATACCCAGCACGCACAGGGGATCACGATGTTCGATGAGCCACAGGTCCTGAATCAGGGCGCGGAGGTCGTAGTGTCTAGGACCGGTATCCCTAGTATGCTGCCAAGGTAATCTATCCGCTTTTAAGAGCAAGTCCAGGGATCGCTGTATTTCCTCCGTTGCTTTATTGGTTTCTATCTCCACCCTGTATTCGGCGAACTTGACCTGTGACTGCAAAGAGGGTACCCTGAGACCTATCTGCCATACCTCAAACAGCTTGATGCCCCGGGGGAGCTGTTCTTTCGCCCGTGCCTCGAAGAACTGTGGTGTTACCCAGCGGGACAGATAGATGTCCATGAGTTCAGCCTCACTGGTGACACCCACTGCCAGTGGTGCTGCCAGTGAGAGCTGTGGGTGTGGGTTATAGCCCTGAGAGTAGGCGAGGGGGATTCTGGCACGGCGCAATGCCCTTTCCCAGAGCCTCATCAAATCAAGGTGGGAGAGGAACTTCAGTTCCTCTCCGCGGCTAAACTTTATCCGCAGACGTTGCATCCCTTTCCTTGGTTATCAGTATCCTCTCTATTTTCCTGCCGCGCATCTCCAGAATGGTCAACTTCAGGTCTTTGTACTGCAGGTGTTCGCCCTGCTTGGGGATGCGGCCCAGGTGGCCGAGGATGAAGCCGGCTACGGTCTCGTAGTCGCCGCGCGGCAGGTTCAGCTCCAGCTCCTCGTTCACATCCTCGATCCTGAGCCCGGCGTCTATTTCGAAGGTGTTGGCATCGATGGTGACGAAATCCTTTTTCTTACTGGCAAGTTCATCGCCGATCTTGCCCATGATCTCGGCGGTGAGGTGCTCCAGTGCGGCGACGCCGACCACACCGCCGTACTCGTCGACAACTATGACCATATGGTAATTGTTGTCCCTCATTTCAGCTAGCAGCTCACCCAGCTTCTTGGTCTCGGGGACGAAATGGACAGGTCGGACAAGGTCGTCGAGTCGGCTATCCTTGGTCAGTGCATTGTTTGCCTGCGCCATGAGCACGTCCTTGATGGAGATGACGCCGATGACATCGTCGATGGTGTCCCTGTAAACCGGGAAGCGGGAGTAAGGGAAGCGGCGGTAGGCTTCCAGAAACTCTGCTAGGGTTGCCCCTTGTTTTAGCCAGGCGACCTCAGTCCGGGGCTGCATCACCTCCTTCACCGGGCGGTCGGCGAACTCGAAAGCCTTGTGCAACATCTCTGCCTGGTCCTCCTCCCAGATACCCTGCTCTTCACCCACTTCTATGGCGGTGTGTAGTTCTTCCTCGCTGACTATTGGTTTCAGCGAGGTCTCCTCGCCAGCTAGCCTGGTGAACCTTATGCCGATGTGGTTGAGCACATAGACGAAGGGATAGAGGATATAAGAGATGACCTCTATGGGACCGGCATAGAGCAGTGCCAGCCTTTCGCTGTGGCGCACCGCCAGACTTTTGGGAATGAGCTCGGCGAATATAAGCGTTATCACCGTGATGATTATGGTGGCTAGAGCCAGCCCCAGGTTCTGTTCCCAGACTGTGACGGCGATGACCGTCCCCAGTGTGGCGACGGCGGTCTCAAAGAGGTTGATGCCGAAGAGGACGGTGGCGAGGAGCTTTTCCGGGTTCTCCAATATTCTGGCTACGGTCTTTGCCTTGGGGTGGTTGGTACGTACTAGATGCTCCAGGCGCAGCCTCTGAATGCTGACAAAAGCCGTCTCAGCGCTGCAGAAGAACGCTGCTATCAGCAGGCAAATAAAGAAAAGCGCCAGGTATATACCAGTCGTCTCTTCCATAACCAACCTGGTCAACGGTGTGCCCAGGTTTTCAGTACAATCATAACACTGGCTAGCCAGGGTGTCAAAAATTCGAGCTTTTAACTCTTTCCCTGCAGGGAGGGGATGCAGATAGCTTAAACAACGGATTATGGCAATCCCTCTGACATCTCTATCTTCTCCCTAGAGGGAGAGGGTGGGAGTGAGAACATTCTCAGCTATCTTTTCTTGCTCTTGTGTCCTCTGCCTGATAGTATAGGGAGTGCGCTGAAGGTGCTATCCGACGGAGTTAAGATGGCGGAGATAGAGCTTTTCCCTGACCTTTGCCACTGCATAGAGACAGTGGCGAGAAAGGAATATGAGGACATAACGCGGCGCCTGCTTGCCGACGCTGGTGATGCCGTGCTTGAAGGCAGGCTTTCACTACTACGTGATTTCCTGGAGATGGCTGACTTCAAGGAGCTTCGCCGGGAGAGCGAGCAGCGCCTGCTTCAGGGAAAGAAAGTGAAGTTTCTGCTGTACCGGGAGCAGCGACAACTCAGGTACAGGATGGTGGAATATTAGGCTGGTTGGTTTGTAGTGGGCTTCAGGCGCCGCGCTTCTCGTAGTCCGGGCACCACACTGCATGGGGGCGTTCCGGATGGTGGCAGGCGCTGCGCCAGTCCCACTTACAGCTATCGCACAATATTGGGTTTATCCCCAGAGCCGTCTTGAGCTGGATTTTCAGTCTGCCTAACCAATTGGGACCTGATTTCCTTGGCATGGCTATCTTTCCTACATAGAGTACCGAAAGACGATAGCAGAGTTTACCAGCGTGATGATGCCAGGTCAAGGCGGTACCGGCTATTGGCGAAAGAGTGTGGACAAAACAGGCATTTGCTCAGAATTGCATCTCGTCTAAGAACCGATGAACGTAATCTTTCCAATTTAGTTCCTTTTTCAAAAAATCTATCAGAGTGTTTATCCAGGTTTTTATGGGGTCAGTAGCAAGTTTTTGTGCAACTTGATTCCAGTATTTATCGCCTACCTTTTTCCCTCCGAAAGAACTAAGAATATTGTATAGCTCGTCCAATTCTCTGATGTGTTCCCAAAACCCCATATTTCAAAGATAAGCACTGCTTCTTTTTTATAAAGAGCCAGTACATCACTCCACACATCACATAACTTTGAATGTTACTGTATTTTTGCTGGTGGCTCGGTGATCAACAATCAATCATCTAAAGGGACAAAGGCTTTTTGGCACTGCCGCTCGTCTAGAATGGATTGGCAAAGTGTTATATACGCGCTAGTTAGACAACTGCCGTAGGAGATGGTTTTATCCCCGACGCATAAAGGATAAACCAGTACTTAGGTTAAGAATACCAGCTATGACACACCTTATCACCATGCCCAGCTGATACCCTTCGATGTCACCTGACTGCAGCACCATATATATAAGGAAAAGCACAGGGGCAGCCACAAGGCAAAATATCCCAATTGCTACCATTACTTTCCCAAATGTTGCCCAACCTGATGTTGGCTTCCGCTGGTTTGTTGCTTGTTGTTGGTAAACAGGTGGATGCTGTATTTGCTGTTGATACTGTGATGGGGGTTGCTGAGTTGGTTGGGTAGGCAGAACAGCTGTGTTCCACAGCTGCCACAAAACCTCATCCCAAAAGCGACCTG
>FMJZ01002305.1_pt1 | contig 49124 bp, 52 predicted proteins | sample 1987881 | NCBI WGS metagenome assembly FMJZ01 (sample SAMEA4378227, study PRJEB15110) | soil metagenome | biome: soil; feature: Field; material: Soil | place: India | collected 2015-03-11 | depth 0 m
TTTTGATTGTAAGTTTACTGCTCAACTCCGAAAAGATCAGATGGTTAGGCTAACGCTTGACCGAAGTTGGTAAGCCAAAGGCTCACCTCTTGACGGAACAATTTCTGCCTTAGAACAAAATTCGTAAGATGCGGTTGAAGCCTTCCACAATGCGTTCCAGCAAGTTTTTGCCTTGCCGTGTTTTCCAATCTCCCTTGAACTCCAAGCGGGCGTCAGCGACCTGAGTGGACAAAACGGTGTTATTGGGCGAGATATCGGTCGGACGAACCCATCCTGTCAACTTGACAAATTGTTTGCGTTTGTCAATTGTGAACTCTTGTGAACCTTCAATCCGAAGCAAACCTGCAGGGTTAATTTCAACGACGCGACAAGCGATTGTCGTGATGACGCTCAAGTTTTTGCGTTCTTGAGCCTGAGAGGCAAAACTCCCTTGATGTTGAATACCAGCCTGCGGGATGAAACTGAACGCACCGACCCCTGCCTCCGTTCGCACTTTGACTTGCTTTTGCGATTGCGTTTGCGAACCTGCTGAGGCAACCGCCGTTTGCGTCACCAAGACCGTCACGACATCTCCGACACGAAAGGCTTTGTCGTCCCGGAAAAGGAAAAGCAGAGGATGGTAGATTTGAGGAGTTGCAACTTGGGGTTGGGGATCGGAAGTTTTTGAAATTGGGATTTGGGTATTGGGCGTTTGATTTTGTGCTTGGGTTAAGCCTAACATCAAAATTGTCAATGCTGCGCAAGCTTGCCATCGCATCATCGTCGCCTCCTTTGCCTCATTCACGGGAAGAAGTCTTCAGCGTTGAATGAGCAGCGTTTTTTGAAAGGCTAATTTCAGGTGCGTCGGGAGAGACTCTCCCTGAAAGTTCCCTATACAGCATCTCTGCAATGCCCAACCGCAGGGATGGTGTGAGCGATTGGGCAAACTCAAAAGTGAACAAATCACGATAGGCTTGGCTCATAAATGGCTTTTCGCTGCCAATGCTTTCCGCAGCCTGCCACATCTGTCGGAGCAAGTAACCGACAAGAAACGCTTCAAAGTTTTCGCATGCCTTTCGCAACTTCGTTTGTTCTCTCGCCGAATTGTCAACCTGCTGAATTGCTTCACTTGTCTCATGTTTCATATCCTGCGTTTCACTTATCACCATACTGCAACTGTCACCTCCCGCTCACCGCTGACGATGCCTTTGATGGGTGTTTTACTCCACGAGAGGGCAACGAGCACTTCATCGCCGACTTTGCCGTCTTGCAAAGCCGACCCTTGCGCTTCCACAACGACGTTTCCAACTCGGGCAATGAGCCTCACCGTTTGGCGGCGGCGGACTGCGAAGTCGGTAGGGGAGTGAATCGGCAGATGGGCAAGTTGGGAGGTAACGGTTTGTCCACTTGACACTTCAGCAACTTGCACCAGCAATTTAAGGGTTGCGACGAATTGGCCGTTGACAAGCAAAGTGACAGACAACATTGCGCGGGGCGACGAGGGCATTTGAGCTTGAACTGTCAACTCGCCTTCAGGGACGACAACAGATGGTGGCGGCAAAAGTAACTTGACAGCCACATTCAACGCTTTTTGCAATGCCAATTCAAGTTCGGTTGCCGTCAAGGTTCTCCCCGAACGAGTGACCAACACTTGTCTTGAGCCGTCCAAAACAAAATCGCCACTGCGCCATCCTGCTTGAGCCAGTTTCGTCGCCACTTCGCCGGCGTTGATAACGCGTTGATAGCGGGGCAAAGGTGCTGGTGCAATTGACAGTTTTTGTAGCGCTTGCAGTAGTTTTTCGCTCTCTTCGCTCAACGCTGTCATTTCAGCGATGTCGCCCAATTGCACTGTTGCATTGGCAATCGTCACTTTTTCACGCAAAGTGATGCGCACTAAAGGTTGTTTATCGCTACTTGCAGCAACTGCCACGAAAGTGATGACAACGATTGTCAACTGCAACCAATGCATCTTCGCTTCACCTCGGTTAGGAGGGCGCGCCTCTGGTGTGTCAAGGTTAGCAACGCAGAAGCGCAGCCCTCCAAGTTCACCTTTTAGCGTCTCACTTGATTGGCGATGGAAAGCATCTCGTCGGCGGTTTGAATTGCTTTGGAGTTGACCTCATAGGCTCTCAGCGCTGTGATAAGTGCGACCATTTCCTCAACGACCTTGACATTGCTCATTTCAAGGAAACCTTGCGCGATGCTGCCGAAGCCTTCCAAACCTGGGGTTCCAACTTGAGGTTCTCCCGAAGCGAAAGTCGCCACGAACAAGTTTCGCCCGACAGACTGCAAACCAGCGGGATTGACGAAACGAGCAAGTTGGATTTGTCCGACTTCTTGAGGTTGAGTTTGTCCGGGCAGCATAACTGAAACGGTTCCGTCTTGCCCAATGCTGATACTGAGGGCATCAGGTGGGATGGTGATTTCAGGCAAAATCGGGAAGCCATCGGATGTGACGATGCGACCTTGATTGTCAAGTTTGAATGCACCGTCGCGGGTGTAAGCGATGCGACCGTCGGGAAGTTGAACTTGGAAGAAGCCATCGCCTTCAATCGCTAAGTCCAAAGGGTTGCCAGTTTGTTGGAAAGTGCCTTGGGAGAAAATCTTGTAAACGGCGCCAGGGCGCGAGCCCAAGCCAACTTGAATGCCCGCAGGCACTTGAGCGTTACGAGCCGAAGCCGTGCCCGGAACTCGCTCGGTCTGATACAGCAAATCTTGAAAGTCCACTCGGCTTCGTTTGAAGCCCGCAGTGTTGATGTTCGCCAAGTTGTTGGCGATGACATCAACGGTAAGTTGCTCAGCGTTCATGCCAGCAGCAGCCGTCCACAAAGCACGAATCATTGACAATCACCTCCATCGCGTATTTCGTAAAGTTGCTTGATTTGATGGCAAATTGCTCTTAAAGCGCGGCAACTTTATCGCGATATCGTTGCAGGAAAATTTCTGGTCGCATTGCCCTTCCATTAGCGGTTGGAAGTTGCTGGGACGTTGAGGAGTTTCGTCGCCGCTGGCAAGTTGAGTTTGCTGGAAGCACAACGGGCGATGTGGTGGTTGACAAACTTCGCAATGGAGTATTGCATCGTTTGTGAGCCAAGAGACAGTTGGGAGGAGTTGGTAACTATCGCTGACGAATGGGGTTTTCATCTTTACGACACAATCTACCTTCTCCTGGCACGGAGAGTTGGTGTTGTGTTTTGGACAGCTGATTTGCGGTTGTATCGGCAATGGCACCAACGTCCCGATTTGCACGGGTTTAGAGTTGCTTGGATTGGCTACTACCCACACACTGATGTCCCCCTTGTGCCACCATGATAACGAAATGCCTACTAGCTTGACTGAACACTTGCCTTCCCAATTCAAGCCTGCCCACTTGCACGTCTGCACCCTTGAGTGTTTCATACCTTTGTCGCCTCCATTAAGGCTTGCTTGCTTGCCTCAAAGGCGCTGAAGGTGCGTGCAGCGGCTTCGTAACTTCGCAAGGCGTTTAACATTCGCACCAGTTCGGTAACAACTTGGACATTGCTGCTTTCCAACATCCCTTGTGCGATGCGAACATTGGCAGGTTGAGGGTTGACACCTAAGTAATAGCCATCACCAGCAGGCTGGACATTTTGAAGCGAAACAATTCGCAATCGTCCCAATCGTTGTGTGTTAGCAAAGATTTCTCCTGTTTCGGCGATGCGAAGAGAAGCAGCAGCGTTTACAGGGATGCGGATGGGTTGATTGTTCTCATTCAAAACAGGAAAGCCTTCGGAAGTCACGAGCACCCTATCCCTTGACAAAGCGAAATTTCCTTTGCGGGTGTAGCGGACACCTTGTGGGGTTTGAACGACAAACCAACCGTCGCCGTCAATGGCGACATCTAAAGGATTGCCTGTCGGGCGCATTGAACCTACTTGAAGGTTCAACCGCTGATTTCCAACCGTGACGCCTAAAGGCAGTCGTGCCGGCGGTCGGTTGTTTGCACCGTTAACTATCCACAAAAAAGTTTCGCCGAAATTGAGAAAATTAAGCCGTTGGGCTTTGTAACCAGGCCTTTCAGCGTTTGCAAGGTTGTGAGCAATAATTTCAAGTTCGTTCAAACGAACCATCATTGCCGATGCAGAGTTGTAAATGCCGATGCTCATTAATTCTCACCACCTTGAACTTGGATGTGTTTGCTGGTGTTGAAGGCTTGCATTCGTTCCAAGCGGGTGACACTTTCTTCCAACCGATTAACGGTTTCATGTAACTCAGCGATGACATTCCAAAGCACCTCAAATGTCTCATCGCTGATGGCAGGTCTTGTCAACCACCGCCAAACAGCAACGAAAACTGCAAGGGTTGCGACCACGAGCAGCAACAAACCGATGCCGATCATCGTTGTCATGTTCTCTCTCACCTCCATGCCTTCGTTTCACGCCAGAGTGTCAAGATGAGGCTTTTGTTTTTCCGTTTCCTGCTCTTCCTCGCTTTCAGGTTCTGGCGTAACGGGTGCGGATGGGATTTGCCGTTGTTGGCTTTTTCCCCTTCTTTCCCGCACCTCAGGGATACGCCCTGTTTCTGTCGGCACACTGGGTGGTTGCCAAACCTTTTCGGTTCTCATCTTTTTCACCACCCGGCACGCTTAAGTGCTGCTCTCAAACGCATCAACGCTTGAGTTTTCAATTGGCAAACACGACCTTCCGTCAACTTCATAACCTTCGCAATTTCCTTGAGGGTCAGTTGCTCGTAGAAGTAAAGGGTTATGACGAGGCGTTCTCGCTCTGGGAGTTTTTCAATCGCTTGAGCGAGAATTTCAATCAACTCCCGGCGTTGATGTTCATCCAAAATGTTCTGCTCTTGTGCTTTTTCTACGAGAGGCAGCAGTTCGTCAAGGGGCAAAATCGTTACAGGCGCTGCTTCCATCACGAACGCCGAATACTCTTCATCTGTCAAGCCTAACTCATCTGCCAACTCTTGTTCCGAAGGGGCATGCCCGAGCCGCTGTTCAAGGGATTCAATGGCATCCTGCAATTGTTTTGCCCTTTGGTAAGCGGAGCGGGGTAGCCATCCCATTGACCTTAACCCGTCCAAGATAGCACCGCGAATTCGTTGGATAGCAAAGGCTTCAAAGGGGACGCTGCGATTTGGGTCGAACCTATCAATTGCTTCCAACAAACCGATGAGACCGTAACTGATAAGGTCACCTTCCTCAACGGAGGGTGGCAGCAGCGGTCTGATGCGAGCGACTATCCTCTTGACTAAGTGCAAGTAAGCCTGAACCAAGGTTTCGCGACTGTTGTCATCGCGATTAGCCCGATAAGTGTTCCAACACCGTTCCAATTCCTTTGCTGTGATCATTGCTGCCATGCCCCCTTTGCTTCAATTTCGTCAATAGCCAATTCACCGTTCAGAAGCGGCAACCCTTCCCTCCTAATCCGCCTCTGAAAGGCGAAGCACCAAGCGACAATCAGGTCCTGAGTTCGCCTTTCAACTTCGGTGAACATGATCCCGATACGCCAACCTGTTTCCCTCTCAGTGATGTTCCGAATTTCACCGCGAGCCTCAAATTTCAAGCCCTTCGGGTATTCAGGTCGCACTGGAGGGAGAACCACCATGACATGAACTTTCTGGTAGATTGCAGGGCGGGGGACCAAGTGATGGGGCAGAGGTTTGAGGTGCAATCCGATACCCATACTGCTAATGTCAAGTCCTGTGGCTGGGAAGAAATCGCTGAGGGAACCTTCTTCACTCACAACGAAAGCAACCTTTGCGTCAAACAAAACCCGAACGCGAAAATAACGGCGGCGCTCAACAACAGTGACCTGTTCTGGAGCAGAAATCATCAGCATTGGCACGGGAATTCTCCTCGCTCGGATAACAACTGCTTGAAACTGGTAAGGGGGGTCGCCAGGGATGAATCCAATCACGATTTCGCCAGGGACAAAGGTTGTAGAGATGTCAAGGTTGCGCTCAACGGGCAAAAGCAAAATCTCATCGGGAGCGACACCTTCCACCATGAACTCGTGAGGCGTCCCCTCCATGTTTTCCCCAAGCTTTTGCCTTAAAACGATTTTCTGACCGGGCTGAATAACAGACATCAAATTCACCTCAGTCTTTACCTGCCATTGTCCCAGAGACCGAACTTGATCAATCGGCGCTGATAGGCGAAACACCACGAAACAACCCGTTCTTGCACCCTTCGTTCAATGCTTGTGAAAGCAATGCCCAAGTGCATTGCGTAACGGTCCCGCCCCACCCAGACGACCTCCCCAACTGCTTCAAATGTCAATCCGTTCGGAAAGGATTTCTCCACTGGTGGGAGGGAAACAGTTAGTCTCACTCGCTGATGTTGTTGGAACTGAAATCCTTGAGGCAATTTCCGTAGGTCTACTCTCAACCCAATGCCGCCTCCGTTGATGTCTGTGCCGTAGACCTCAATTGGCTGTTCAAAATAGGGTTCACCGCTGCTGGAGAGGGGAAGCAATTGAACAGAGAGAAGAGTTCTGACGCGGAAGAAACGACGGCGCTGAACGGGAATGATTCGCTCTGGAGACGCGATCGCAATGTATGGTGAAGGTTGTCGTCGGCTTTGGGTAACTTTGCTTTCAAACTGGTAGGCACGAATTGGGGTTGGTATGTAAACGCGAACATTGTTTTCAGGTTCGTAAAGCGAAACGATGTCCCCTTCCGTCAAAGGAGTTAAGAGCAATTGATGCGGCAGAACAAGGTCAATGACAAAAGTGTAACGCCAAACTCGGTCGCCTTGAACAGTTTCCAGAACAACTCTTTGTCCTCGCCGCAGCAAATTTTGCTCCACGATCCTCCTCACCTCACAAACTATTTGTTGTTTCCAGTCAAAAATCGCAGAAGCCTCTGCAAGAAAGATGGAGCGGCAGTTTCTTGATGATGACCATTGTTGGGTAGCCGAGCAGATATCAAATGAGCGAGGTGTCTAATGCTTTTTGATGTTGGGCATGACGGTGCTAATTTGATGAGTGGGATTTGGCGTTTAACGGCTTCCTGAACCCAAACGCTGGCTGGAATGGCAGTAATGACCTGAGCCCTCAATCCCAGAAACCTCGCAGCTGCCCAACATAACCTCTCCCCAGCATCCTGCTCGCTTGAATTGTTGACCATGTTCACCACAACGCTAACTCGCCCGTGAAAATCTTGATGAGCAAGGGCTTTGAGCAAACCGTAAGCATCTGTCAAGGCTGTAGGCTCAGGGGTAGTGACCAGCAAGAGTTCATGAGAGGCTTGACAAAGAGCGAGGACATCGGGACCTATCCCAGCAGCAGCATCAGAGATGATAAGGGAGAACCGTTCCTCCATTGCCGCTAACTTGGCGTGCAAGGTGGTCAAAGTGTGTCCGTCAAGTCTGGCAAGTTCAACTATACCTGATGCACCGGGTAAAAGCCAAACTCTCTCGTTGGCAGACAAAAGTGCATCATCAATGCTTACGGTTCCGTCAAGCACATCTCGGATAGTCCATTTCGGAGGTAAGTTGAGCAAGACATTTGCATTCGCCAACGAGAAATCTGCATCCCAAAGGAGTACAGAATGTCCCAGTTCTCCTAACGCCAATGCCAAATTGACAGAAATTGTGGTCTTGCCGACCCCGCCCTTCCCGCTGGCTACGGTGATGGCATAGGTGTTGCGAAGGTTGGCAACAGAATCGGGAGTGCTGGCAAAAATTTCTCTGAGTTTTGTTGCCTGATCACGCATCGCCGTTCACCCCCTTCATTGCAGGCTCGTAAACTTCGCTTCGTTCCCCCAACGGAGAAAGAACCCACTCAGCTAACCGCTCCGATGTCGGAACTTCCAAGTCCTCAGGGACATTCTGACCAGTAGTTATGTAGGAGACTGGCAAGTTCAGCCTTGTAACCAAATTGACAATCACGCCCGTTTGGGTTGTTTCGTCAAGTTTCGTGATAATCAAACTCGTTGGGCAGAAAATTGAGAATTGGTCAGCAGCAAGAGCAAGGTCGGCAGGGTTACCGTTAGCGGGCAAAGTGAGAAGCACTTCGTCTGGGTTCATCGCCGCCACCAATTCCCACAAAGAAGCAAGTTGCTCTGTGTGTTTGGGGCTACGCCCGATTGTGTCAACGAGGACTAAATCCGCAACCTGTCTCGCTTGCAAGGTGCACTTTCTTGCCTCTTCAGGCGTCGTTGCGACGAAGAAAGGCAAACCCATTAACCGAGCGTAAGTTTCAAGTTGCTGAACTGCACCAATCCGAAAAACGTCAACGGTCACCAGTGCGACTCGTCGGCGATGGTGCATTAATTGGTTTGCGGCAATTTTCGCTACCGTCGTCGTTTTGCCTACCCCTGTCGGACCAATTAAGACAGCAATGTTTGTCTTGGTCGCTACCCCCCCAGTGACAGGGAGATGCTCTTTGAGAATTGCTTTCAGCCACTCCTCTGCCGGTGTCTTTGGGTCAGGGACGGGAGGTTGAGAAGAGAAAAGACGCTGAATAGTTGTCAGGTCTATCCCACACCTCCATAAAATCCCCAACGAACCTGTTTGAGGGATGACTGATTCTTGTCCCCAAAGGGAAATCGCCAAAAGTTGCAATTGCTGCTCAACTCGTTGAACAATTTCCCTGTCTCCCCATCCGCTTGTTTCTCTGTCCACCTTACTTCGGCGACGAGATTTGACAGTTTTTGTAGTTGGTTCACCAGCTTCGGAAGGAACATCGTTTTGTTTCCTGCGCCTTTGTTTCTGCGGAGATTTGACTGCCCCCACACCTTCGCTCATTGTCTCCGACGCAACTTCCATGCTCACTTTTGAAACTCTGCCGTTGTTGAAGTCGGTTGGCGGGAAAACGGGTGGGTTGATGGAGACAGTGACAGCAGAAGGCTGAATGTGCTCACTCTCTTTGGTTTTCGACAAGGTTGATCTTGAGAGGCACTTCTTTCCATGTTCTCCGTCCCTTCTCGGATTTGTGGCGACTGCTGCCCAAACTCGGATTGTGGGCATTTTACGAAACCACCACAATAAACCGCGCCGTTGTTGGGTGTGAAGGATTACGGCATCTTCGCCCATCTCTTGCCTGACTCGTTCCATCACTTCTGGCATGGATCGCCCTTCAAAGCACCTCACGATCACTTCCGTTCACCTCCCAAGATTTCTTTCGTTTGCAATGCCACTTTCGCAGCATTGACCTCTTCGTAACTTAGGACTGGGATGCGTGGCAAAAACCTGGCAAGCAACCTTTGGAAAGGAAGCCTGAGCCCACTTCCGCAAACGACAACTGGCTGCAAACCTTCCGCAGCAATTCGTTCCGCAGATTGAGCAATTTGCTCTAACAATCGCTGCCAAAATGCAGGTTCGGGAACCAGCACCCAGCCAAAGTCTGTTTCTTGGAAGGAGTTACTCAATCTCTGCTCAACTTCTGGGTCAAGCACGATAGCAGCGAGAGCACCATCAGGAGTTAAATAGGGTTGACAAATCAATCGCGCTAATCTCCGCCTGACCCTTTCGGTCAAATAGTCAAGATCCTTGCGGACGCGGGCGGCATCGGCAAGGGCTTCAAGGATTGCGACCATGTCCTTGATGGGAACTCCTTCCGCCAAGAGGTTGCAAAGAACTTGGTGGATTTCACTCCGAGAGAGAAGTTGTGGTGTGACTTCTTCAACAACTGCAGGGTGGCTCAACCTAACTTGGTCAAGAAGGGCTTGAACTTCTTGCCTTGACATGATGTCAGGAGCGTGAGTTTTGATAACCTCTGATAAGTGAGTTATGAGTGCGGTCTCCGCATCTACCACTGTGTAACCCAATCGTTCCGCTTCACGCTTCTTGTCAAGCTCAATCCAAAATGCAGGCAAACCGAAAGCAGGATCTTTAGTCGCAATTCCGTCGAGGGCAGGCAAGTGAGGCGCTCCAACAGCGAGAAGTTTGTGGGGGTAACAATCCGCTTCGCTCACTTTTGCACCTCGCACTTTGATGACATAGCGGTTGGGTGGCAAAAGCAAATTATCGCGAACCCGTATTGGTGGAACGAGCAGCCCTAAATCCTCAGCCAATTTGCGACGCAGGTTGGTGATGCGTTGAAGCAACTTCCCTCCTTCCTGCTCCATCGCCATCGGGACTAAGGCAAATCCTAACTCCAACTCAACAGGGTCAACTCGGACATGAGAAGTAAAGTCTTGAGTCTGAGTCGGTTGAACTTGTTGCTTGGGTTTTTGCTCCTGTGTTATCGCTTGTTGCCGTAAAAGCCAAGCACCGACGCCTAAAGCAGCGCTCAAAGCTAGGAAAGGAATTTTGGGCAATCCCGGCACCAACCCCAACAAAGCGGAAATGCCGGCAGCAATCAACAAGGCATCAGGTTGACTTTTCGTTTCCTTGACAATCGTCGAACTCAGGCTCTCTTCGGATGCTGCGCAAGTGACGATGAAGCCGGAAGCAGCCGAGACGAGAAGGGCTGGTATTTGGATGAGCAAACCTTGACCAACCGTCAATAGGGCGTAAGTTCTCAAAGCCGTTTCCCAACTTTCACCTCGCTGCCAAACCCCGACGAGCAAACCACCAACAAAGCAGAGGATGGCAACTAACAGGGCAGTAATGGCATCGCCGCGAACGAACTTTGCAGCACCGTCCATTGCCCCGTAAAAATCCGCTTCAAGTTCAAGCCGCTTCCGCCTTTGCCTCGCCTCCTCTTCAGTGATAAGCCCTGCTGACAAGTCAGCGTCAATGCTCATCTGCTTGCCCGGCAAAGCGTCAAGGGTGAAGCGAGCAGCGACTTCGGCAATTCGGTTCGCACCGCCAGTCACTACAGCGAATTGGACGATGAAAAGCGTAAGGAACAAAACGACACCCACGAGGAAGTTGCCGCCAAGCACAAATTCGCCAGTAGCCTTGACAAATTGACCTGCATTGCCTGTCGTCAAAATGGCTCTCATAACTGCGACAGCAAGCGCTGTCCGAAACAGTGCGGAAAAGAGCAACAGCGAGGGGAAAGAAGACATCTCTAATGCGTCCTGCAAAAGTAGAACTGCAAAGAACAAAGCCACAGCAGCGACAAAGTGAAGGGCAAGCATCAAATCAAGCAACAAAGGAGGCATTGGCACCAGAAGCATAGCCAAAACCAACGCTACCGCTGCCACTGTCCAAACTTCTGTTTGCTTAAGTCTTAACGATTTTTGCACTTGCGCCATTCCATGTGCCTCCTTGTCGGCGTGATTGTTATACTGGCATTGTGAAGGCTAATCCGAAGGGCTTGAAAAGATCAACCGAATTGACCATAAAGTTCGCACGACTGGCAACATTTTGGCAAAGATGGACAGCAACCAACCCCCAAAACCATTCGCAAAGGCTTAAGGCTATCTTTTCAAAAGACCCAACGATCGTTTTCGCACTTGAGTTCGCAACTTCCGTGAACGGGCGAGGTGAAATTCCGTGACCGTTGAAACGATTTTTCGGGAGATTGGACAGAGGCTGGGCAAGTTGGACGAGAAAGCCAAAGAAGCCGTCAAGTTGGCTTTTGTTTTGCTTCAACGCTAATACCTGACGGCAAGTGCTTCCTGTCATCATGCTTCCCCAAGCACCTCCTTCGCTCGCCCCGTAAGACGGAACACGTAGGCGAGAACCTCTGCAGTTGATTGGTAAAGTTCTGGCGGGATGAAAGCGCCGATGTTGACTTTCATGAGCGCTTGGGCGAGTGGTGCATTCTGGACGATTGGAACTCCATGTCGCTGGGCTTCTTGGACGATCCGCTTTGCCATCCAATCCGTTCCCTTCGCAATCACTTGTGGTGCAGGCAGAATTTTTGGGTCATAACGCAATGCGACAGCGTAGTGCGTTGGGTTAGTGACCACTACAGTTGCTTCCTTAACTCGTTGAATTTGCCTGTGCATGACGAGTTGACGGTATCGTCTTCTGAGTTGAGCCTTGACATTTGGGTCGCCTTCGGTTTGTTTGAGTTCGTCCTTGACTTCCTGCCTTGTCATCCTCAAGTTGCGTTCAACTCGCCACCATTGAATTGCGTAGTCAATTGCGGAGAGAAGGAGCAGGGCAATTACGCATTTCCAAAGCAAACTCAGTCCAATACTTCCAAGGGTGTTTGCGCCCACACGAACCTCCATCGTTGAAGTAGCCAAAACTGCGTCCCAACCTGCTTTGATGGTGACGAAGCCGACATAACCGACCAAAGCCGCTTTCAAAACAGCCCTTAAACCATCCCAAAAAGTCATCACCGAAAACATCCGCTTAAAGCCGCTAACTGGGTTGACTTTTTGCCAATCAAAGCGGAGCGGGTAAAGAGTGAACAGAAAACGTGTCTGAATTGCTCCAACCAAGAAAGCGACGAGCATCAAACTAATGATGAAGAGCAAAGGTTTCAGCAAGACATCTTTCGCCAAAGGTGTCCAATCGCCATTGACGAGCAGTGCTCCTATTGCTGCACTCAGGGAGCGAACCCACGACGGGAAAATTAAAAGCCCAAGTAGCATTCCAACGAGCAAGACAAGTGTGCCCGTAAGTTCGGCGCTCCTGGGCACAATCCCTTGTTTTCTCGCTTCCTCTCTTCGCCTCGGTGTAGGTGCTTCGGTTTTGTCTGACCAAAACATCGCCATCACCTACCTAACGCAATGAACCAAGCAATGTCGGAACGGAAAAAGCGATGTGGCGGAGTAATTTCTCGCAGAGAAGCGGCAAAGTCGTAAACGAAAAAGCAATTGTCAAGATTGCAAGCCCAATCCTTGCGGGCATTCCCCAAAGTAGAACCGAAAGTTGAGGTGCTGCACGTCCCATCATGCCCAGCACCAAGTCAGTTAGCAAAACGATGCCAATAGCAGGAATGACGAAAGGCAAGATAGTCAGCAAACCAGCAGCAACTAAACTCATCCAACTTTCACCGAGTTGTGACTTGAAGGCAAGGGATGTCCCAACGGGCATTAACTTGTAACTGAGAGAGACTGTTCGGATAAGCCAATGGTGTCCGTCAAGCTGAAAGAAAAGCACTCCCGCCAACAAAGTTGCAGCCCTTGCGACAATCGCTGCTTTAGTTCCGAGCAGCGGGTCAACGAGTGCAGAGAAGCCGAACCCAATTTGCCAGTCAACTATTTCTGCGACCCACTCAACAAGCCAAATGAAAAAGGCGAACGCAAATCCAATCAACATACCAATCATAGCCTCACGAAGGAGCAAAAATGCAAGTAACGCAAAATTGTCAAGCGCAATGTAGGGCACAAAGGCAATTCCCGAGAGCGCAGCGCCGAACGCAACGGTTGCCCGAGCAATCGGTGGGACTTGATGCGAAGACAACCCAGGCATCAAAGCCATTGCGCCGCCAAACCTTGCTGCCGCTATTAGCCAACGAACCCATTCGTTTAGCCAAACTTCAGGCAAAACCATGCTCATCGCACCACCTGCGGGATGAGGTTGAGCATCCTAACAGTGAACTCAGTTGCCAGTGCCAAGCCCGATGCACCCAACAGCAAGATGATTGCAAAAATCGCCAAAACTTTCGGCACAAAAGTCAGTGTGAACTCCTGAACTCCTGTTGCCGCTTGCAAAATTCCGATGACCAAACCTATGATCAAAGTTGTCAAGAGGAAAGGCAAAGCAAGCATCAACCCCACCAGAAACGCTTGCCTCAAAATGTCAACAGCAATTGTCCCTGTCATTGTTTTCGCCTCCTTTCGTTATCGCCCTTGAAATTCGTCATCCAGCGCTTGAACGGAGATGCGTTAACGGACACTCAGCGCCAATCCTTTCATGAGCAAGTGCCAGCCATCGGCAAGCACGAACAGCAAAAGTTTCAACGGCAGTGAGATGAGCATGGGTGGCACCATGAGCATACCCATGCCCATCAGCACACTGGCGACGACCAAATCAACGACCAAAAAAGGGACGGAAAGCAAAAATCCAATTTCAAACCCTGTGCGAATTTCGCTCAAAACGAAGGCTGGGATAAGGATGTAGGGCGGAACATCTTCAGGGGTTTTGGGGTTTGGAAGTTTCGCCACCCGCAAGAAAAGAGCAATGTCTTTTTCCCGAACTTGGCGGAGCATGAACTTTTGGAAAGGCTTGTAACCCTCACTTAAGGCTTGCTCAAGCGAAATTTTGTTTTGCAAAAATGGTTTCAAACCCTTTTCGTTCGCATCCTGCAAAATCGGTGCCATGACAAAGAGCGTTAAGAAAATAGCCATGCCGATGATGACAGGGTTGGGAGGAGTTTGGGGTGTCCCCATCGCAACCCTAAGCAAACTCATCACAATCACAATTCGGGTAAAGCAGGTCATGACTGCAAGCAAGAACGGGGCAAGCGCAATCAAGGTGAGCAGCATCAGGATTTGAACTGACTCACGCATGAGGCTGAGTTGGTTCTGAGGGTTTGGAGTTGTTGATTGGGAACTGGCAAGCGAGACAAAAGCGATGATGAGAACAAGCAAATGGAGTATTGGGAGAAAGCGACGCAGGATTTCGGAAGTTTTAGTTTTTCCCCTTTGGGATGGTGTAAGGTCTTCGCTGGCAAGCCCCTCGCCCCCGTTGGTTTCGCAGCTAAAGCTGCTCCTACAGGGTTTTTCTTCGTTTGTGTTGGGTTCACTGACTTCAGCGACAAGTTGAATTGATTGCGGTGTTATTGCGATGAGGAATTTGCGGTTGTAACAAGAGACGAGGGCAAGGCTTTTGCCTGAACCGAGAGGCAAAAATTCCAGCAAACGAAGTATGCGGTTGTTTTTGGTTTGTAACGGCTGTAACTTTTTAAGCCAAACACCAAGCCACCAAGCGATTGTGCAAACTAATGCGCAACTTGCGATTACCCGAACAACCGACACCATTTCTGTCATTTCGCCGCTCACCGTCCTTTAAAGGCACATGTGAAAGTGCAAGCATTTCAGGTGCTCGTGCAGTCGCTAAGTGGGCTTGACAAGTTCAGTGATTCTGACTCCCAACCGTTCACCCAGAACGACCACGACTTCACCGCGAGCGATGAGTTTGCCTGCGACATAGACCTCAACGGGTTCGCCGACAGCCTTGTCAAGTTCAAGGACGCTTCCTGGCATCAATTCAAGCAATTCTTGGACAGTAACTTCAACCCGCCCGAGTTCAACATGGACGGGCAGTTCAAGGGTGGCAAGCACTTCCCAAGGCACAACGGTGCCATCGTGATGTTCTGAAATTGCTTCAGTCAGTTGAGGGAAAGCAACAGGTTGGGCTTCAGGTTGCCGTTGTTCCATCATTTCTCCTCACCTCGTTGTTGAGTTTTTGATATCAGAACTTGAGCAGCCAAATGCCCGTTGCGAATTCCCGGACGAACCATGCATAATGTCCTACTGTTCCAAACAAGGCGGGCAGGTTCCCCTTTGAAACCCTCTAACAAAATCACATCACCGACCTGAAGTTGTCTTAGTTCCTTCATCGTGATTTTCCCAGAAGCCAAAACGACGCGAATATTTACTGGCAGGGACATGACTGGGTGGGAGGTTTTGAGTTGGGTGGGGGAGATTTGGCGATGTTGAAATTGCTGTTCAAGTCCCTTGAGAGCATCAGCCCTTAAAGCAATCCAAAGATGACCGCTCTCCTGCCCTAACTGAAAGTCGTAGCAAAGGCTGTAGAGGGGAACTTTGTCAGTGAGCATTCCAATTTGCTCTTCTGATGTCCAAAGGTTTTGCATTTGGACTGTGTATCCTTCCTCTTCACCCGTGATAACTGTCAGCAACGATTTGGCAACTCTTTCCAAAAACTTCAACAAAAGGCTCACTTCCAATCGGCTTAAAGGTCTCTGGAGCAAACTTTGCGAAGTGGTCCCAGGTCCGCCTAACAATCTGTCAATAACGACCATTGACAAGTTGGTGCTAATGGCTAAGAAGTGATCGCCTCGCAACCGACCAGAAGTTGTCATAGGAGCGACGAAGGTTTTTCCCTTCCACTGTTCCACCAACTCGGAGAGGGAGGTTAGACCGTCTTCATTGAGCCTGAGTTCAAAAGTCATACGAAGAACAGGTATCAGGGCGTATCTCAAAGTCTGGACAAATTGATCCGCCCACTGGCGAATCATTGCCCGTTGTCTTGGAGTCAATGTTAAATTCGCTTGCATGTCGTATGGCTGGACAGCAACTCCCGAAAGCAATCGGGAGCGCCGTCGCTGTGATTTTTCTCCTTTTGCCTCTTGATGTTGCAACAAGGCTTGAAGTTCCTCTGGCGTCAATGCCTGCATGCCTCTCGCCTCCGTTCACTGGGCAAGGAAAGTGGTGAAGTAAACATGCTGGACTTCCCCATTTTCCAGAATTTGGCTGATAGCCTTTTTGATTCGCTCCCTCAAGTTCCGTTTGCCTTGAGGGGTCAAAAGTTCACGGAAGGAAGAGGATGAGAGTTCTTCAATAACGGCATCCAAAATTTTCGCCCTCTTCTCATCCAGCTCTGCTTTCGCAGTAGCAGCGACTGGCGGAAGGGGTTTTCCGCTCTCCTCACTTTCACCGTGTCCGCTGGAACCGTGATTTGAAAGTTTTTCCTGCTCGGCATTGCTTGGTGACCCTTTCGCCAAAATCTCCAACTCAATCCCGACCTTCAAGAACCGCCCCGGCTCTACTAAGTTGACAATTTGTTCGCCGAGTGGATACATGAAAGTGACTGGCACAATTTCTACTTTTTGTGTTTTAGGACTTTCTGGGGTGACGACCTGTTTCATCAGTAATGTGCTGATACCTGCTGCCGCTGCTCCAGCCCCTAAGGCTGCAGCCAGCACAATGAAAAAGGGCAACCTTCCAGATTTTCTCACCGTCTCTCACCTCCTCAAGGTTGACAATGTGGGCATGGGTTGAATTTCATCTCCAGAGCAGCCCGACGGGAAAAGAACATGACACGAAAGCGGCGTGGAATTTGAGAAGCCAAAGGGCAATTTTTGCGGTGGAAAGTTTGACTTGTCATGTCGCCGACATATGAAATCTGGTGTCGCTCAATGACCGCTTGGACATCTTGACTGAGTGGGTCATGGGCAGATAGGGAATACTCAAGGGCGAGTCTGCAAGCGAATGCCCCTATTGTGAAAGCTACAATCCAAGCGAGCCAACGCCACCATTGACGCTTCATCGGATTTTCACCCCCTTAGGGGTGTAGATGGGCTCTGCTTTCTTCGCACTTTCGGAAAGAAGAACAATGTCAACTCGTCGGTTCAAACGCCTGTTCTCCTCGTTGGTGTTTGGAAACATTGGTCGGAACTCGCCGTAACCAACTGCTGATAAACGACTGGCTGTCACTCCACAAGCAATCAAATATCTCACGACATTGGTAGCACGAGCCACCGAGAGTTCCCAGTTGCTTGGGTAGCGAGACGTACGAATTGGCAAGTCACATGTGTGACCTTCAATTCTGATGAACCTCCCTGACCTTTGCAGTATCGGAGCGATTTCCTGCAGGACTCTCTTCATCTCTTCTGACAGTTCAGAACTACCTCGTTCAAAGAAAATACCGTCAGTGAGCATGCTAACTACCAGTCCACGCTCTTCACGGTGGATGAGGATTTTGCCTTCCAACTTCTTCTGCTCCACAAAACGCTCAAGGGTTTCCTCTTCATCGTGCATCTCTGGTTTTTTGCCAGGTATTAAAGGGACGACTAAAGGCTTTTGACTTTCAGGCGCTCCGAGCCTGAGCATTCCCCTGCCGCCACTCATTACTGCTGTCCCGCCACCTGAGAACAGTGCCTGAAATTCTTCAACAAGCGCTTTAAAGCGTTGGATGTCAAGGGTGCTGATGGCGTAGAGCATTATGAACAGCGCCAGCAAAAGGGTAATCATGTCGGCGTAGGTTACGAGCCAACGCATCATTCCTGCTGTTTCGTGTCCTCCGCCACCTTCTCCATGTTTTCGTCTTGCGCTCATTGCTGCCATCGTTTATCACCTTCTCGTGCCCAACCGTTACGCTGCTGCTCCAACGGGTTGCTCAGAAAATTTGGAACGCTCAGCGGGAGGCAAGTAAGCAGAGAGTTTCTCTGCGACGAGTCTTGGGTTCTCCCCTGCTTGGATAGCCAAGATGCCTTCCAGAGTGAGTTCGTAAAGCATTCTCCGTTCCGCTAACCGAACCTTCAATTTGCCTGCAAGGGGTAGGAAAACGAGGTTTGCGAAGCCGACACCGTAAAGGGTTGCGACGAAAGCGACGGCGATTGCCTTTGCCATTTTCTTCGGGTCATCGGACTGACCGAGGGCGTGCATCAGACCCAAGACGGCGCCCATAATTCCCATTGTCGGGCAGAAACCACCAATTGCGTTGAAGATTTGCTCTCCAACTTTCTCCCGTTCTTCCCAAACAGCGATTTCGCTTTCAAGCACAGCCCTAACTATTTCAGGTTCTGTTCCGTCAACGACGAGTTGTAGTCCCTTCTGTAGGAACGGGTCGTCAATGTTGCGGGCATCTTCTTCAAGGGAGAGGAGACCTTCACGGCGGGCTTTTTGCGCAAGTTCCACGAGTTGTCGGGCTCGCTCCGCCAAGCCAAGGGGCGGTGCGAACAAAGCTTCCTTGAGAAAACGGGGTATGCTCATGATGTCGCTCAGAGCGAAGGAAACAATAGTCGCCCCCAACGAACCGCCAACAATCAACACGAGGGCAGGTATGTTGACCAATGCTGAAAGGTGTGTCCCTTCAAGAATTGCGGTGGCGAAAAGAGCGCCAATTCCCAAAACCAGCCCGACAACTGTTGCAATATCCATTCCCATCTTCACCTCTCTTGCAACATTGTCTCAATGGGGTTTGGTGGAATCGCAACGAAGAGGAAACGGCGATAGTTCAGGATACGACTTATGACTTCATCTATAGGTTCGCGAACGATGTATCGGTGCCCATTGACCAGAACGATGACCGTGTCTGGTGTCGCTTCAACTGTCTCCACCAATTCAGCGTTTAGATAAAAAGGGGCGCCGTCAAGGCGATGCACAAGTATCATAAGCATCACCGCCTCAGGTTCAACGCTTCCTGCGTCATCTCATCAGCGGCGAGGATTGTCCTTGCTGCGGCTTGGAAACTGCGCTGGGCGATAAGAACTTGCGTCAGTTCACGAGCCAGATCCACATTTGATTGTTCAAGGCCTGATGCTTGAATGCGACCAGCACCACCAACGCTCGGCGGCAAATAGCGAGGCATGCCAGAGTTGCCTGATGCTTTGAACATGTTATCACCAACGCGCTCTAAGCCTTCTGGGTTGGAGAAGACAGCAACTGCCACTTGTGCTAACGGGCGGGTAACTCCGTTTGAGAAACTGCCGATGATAATTCCCCGAGCATCAACAGACACTGTTTCCAAAACGCCAGCAGCAAACCCGTCCTGAAAGACAGCGCTTGCCGTGCTCGTTGATGCGAGTTGGTTCAATGATGAAAAGTCAAGTTGAATTGTTTGAGGGGAAAGGGCGCCGTTTGTCAAAGTCAAAGAGATTGTGCCCGTGCCCGATTGCCACTGCCCATACTCGTTGAATTGGATTGAACCTGAACCAACGTTAGAACCGTCAAACTCCGCTTGCCAATCCCAAACATTGGGAGCGGTCTTTGTCAAAGTGAGTTGGACGAGGTGAGGGTTACCTTGACTGTCGTAAATCGTGAAGGAAAGGTTTTGCGTGCTGCCGTTGTCCAACCTTGCGTCCAAGTTACCCCCGAAGCGAACAATTGTAGTTGCCCTTGCTGCCAAAGCACCACCAACAGGTATCTTGATTTGTTGCAAATCGGAAGCGGGATTTATGTTCCCTACTTCATCTGCCATCCAACCAAGCAAGAAAGCACCAGTACCAGCGTGAACTAAGTTGCCGTCAGCATCAACCCGAAAGGCACCGTCTCTGGTGTAAAGCACTTGACCGTTTTTGGAAACTGCAAAGAAGCCGTTACCAATAATCGCCATGTCCGTAGGCATACCTGTTGGAGTAAAAGTTCCTTGAGCCAATCTCGTGATGATAGCCCCAAAGGCAACTCCCATTCCAACTTGGATTGGGTTTTTACCACCTTGGCCGCCACCGATTGGGACAGTCGGGGCTTGAAGGGTTTGATAGAAAGTGTCAAGGAAATGCAGTGACTGGCTCTTAAAGCCCGGGGTGTTAAGGTTCGCCAAGTTGTTTGCAGTAACCTGAAGCATCAGGTCGTAAGAACTTAGCGCCGACAAAGCCGTGTGAATGACGCCCATTCTAAGTCACCTCCATCATAGTCTTTAGGCTTGAGTTGAAAAGTTAATTGCTTGCTCCGTCGCCACTGCCCAAATTGAGTTAATGGGCACAGCGACGGTTTGCTCACCAACTTTTATGCCCAAAGTAGGTGAACCCGAGAGCGAAACGCTGACGACTGTGCCAGATAACTCCTCACCTTCCCATTGAGCGGAAACAAAACGCCCCAACAAAAGCAAGGCTTGAACCCTTTGAAGGGCGTCGGAAAGCCTCGACATTTCTCGTGCAGCTTGAATCGTCACGAATTGCTCCAACATAGCGTTCATGTCAGTGGATTGGAAGGGGTCCTGCATTTGCAAGTGAGTGAGCAAAAGTTGCCAGAAATCTTCTGCCGATAACTCCGCTCGGTTCGTTGAACTGGCAGTAGTTGTGTTTGGCGCAATTGCGTTGACAACCATTCAGTCATCACCTCTTTCAAGCCCATATTCCTTCATCGGGAATAAAACTGGTGGGAAGGCGGTTGTGGGACGCGCTGGGCAATCGGCGCCAATCTCCGAAATATTCGGCGGGGTCCCGCCGCCCGCCTTCCCACCCACCTGAAGTAACAACCCATTGAGCCAAAACAATTCCCTGCTCTAAAAGGTGCTGGCGAAGTGTCGGAAACTGTTGGGCAAGTTGGCTCGCCAATTGCTCGCCGCTAACTTTCACGGATACTTGAACTGTCGGGACTTCCGTCGCTTTAGCAGGCAGCGAAACTTGCAACTTGACCTGCTCCCCACCTTCGGCGATGGGAACTTCCACAGTTAAGCGGTGGACGATTGCTTGCATGTTCTCTGTCAAGCGATTTGGCGACGCTGAAATCTCATGGTTTGCTTTGGCGCTCGGCTCTGGTCTTACTGAAGATTGGGAATTTGAATAAGGCAGTTGACCGCTCAAAGGTTGGGGTAGTTCGGAAGAAGGGGAAGGGGCTGGGTTTTGAATTGCTTCCCCTTTCGGCTCACCTTGAAGTTGACTACGCCCCCAAAGTTGACTGCGTTCAGATGCTGAGGATGTTTCGCCCAAGTTGGTTTGTATCACTCCTTGCTCCGGCATCGCTTGTGAGCGATCGGTTGAAGGTATGGGAGAAACTTTGATCCTCATCGCTATGTCCCCTGTCTCCCCCTGCCTGCTTTCTGTCCCTAACTTGCTTGTTTCGGAAGGAAGGAATGTCGGCTGAGATTTGGGTAGTTTGGAGGCTGTGACGGATTCGCTCGGGAGACTTTGTTGAATACGAACTTGATGGCTGAAGCGTGGGACTTGGGGGAGAAGATGATTGAGGGGTTGACCATTGCTCAATGACTGACCTGCAGCCTCAGAACCCTTCAGGGCAGTCGGTAGTTCCCTCAGGAAAGTTTCGCGATATGCCAAAACTCGCCGAACGAAGTTTTGGGTTTCAGGGTACGGCGGAACACCTCCATAGCGACGGACAGCGTTAGGTCCAGCATTATAGGCAGCAACTGCAAGGGTTATGTTTCCTCCAAACCGTTCTACCAACTGCTTCAGGTAACGAATGCCGCCGTCAATGTTCTGAGTTGGATCAAAGGGATTTGAAACCCCCAGCGCTTTCGCTGTCTCAGGCATAAGTTGCATCACACCCATAGCGCCTTTGGAAGAAACAGCGTTTGGCTCAAAATTGCTCTCCGCTTTGGCCAAAGCCAAAGCCAGCGCAGGTTCAACGCCGTAGCGATAGGATGTTTGGATTACTAACCGCTGAATGGCAGCCTTATCAAATTCGCCGCTCGTTGAAGGTAGGTAGGCAGTTGGGTAAGTTGATGGTTGAACAGTATTTGTCAAGTTGATAACTGCTTCTGGAGTGGATGAGCCTGCATCTTCTGTTTTCAGAGCGACGGGGGCTTGGGAGTAGAGACTATAGGCTTTAGTTGCATCAAGTGGCGAGAAAGCGGGATTTTGAAGCGATGTAAGCGATGGAAGCAGAAAGTTAGTTTTCGTGGAGGGTAACTGCCCTAAGAGAACTCCCATCAATTGCCCATCAAGGGTTCGCAGTTTCTCAAGAAGTTCGGTAAAAAAGGCAGCGGGCTCAAATGACGCAGAAATACCTTGCGAAAAATTTTCTAAACCTCCCCTTGCAAGAGTTGCCAGTTTTGAGTTAATTGTTACCAACCTCTCTATCATCTCACTCACGCTCCGTTAACTTCAGAAAGGGCGTAATCTCGTAATGCCCTTTCGTCTGCCGATTTTTGTTCTTCACGGATGAATTCCATCAACCACTGACGCCATGCTTTCTGCCGCAACTCTTCCAAAAGTTCTCTTCGCCTTCGGCATTCTCGGTATTCGTTCAAGCAACGAGAGACTTCCAATTGAGCGAGGGTAACCCGTTGTTTCGCATCAAGCCTTTTTCGCTCTGCACGGTCAAGGTGTCTGACAGCGACAAGCAAACGGTCAGCCTCCGCGTTATGGGACAATAGGGAACGCAAGTTCGAAATTGCTTCCTGAACGGCGTTCTCTGCATTTTGCAATTCCCTTTCAGCCTCCCAAAGCCTTTGTTGCGCTTGCTTCAACGCCCGCTCCCCTTGCGCTTCTTCTGTCTTTCTGACTTTCAACAATCCGTCTAATGGAAAGCGAAACTTTTGCATTGACGCTCACCTCCTTTGAGGCGATGTCAAGTTCCTGCTTTTAAAGCCAAAGACGTGAGCCAATCTATCGTCTGTTCAAACTCCGCAGGTTCGTCTCGGTCTTGCCGAAGGAAGGCTGTCAATTCGTCCTTTAAATCCAACGCCCTGTCCAACAAAGGGTCCGTTCCCCGCTTATATGCCCCGAGCCGAATTAAATCCTCGTTGTCCCTGAGGACGGAGAGGAGGGCACGCAAAGTTTGGGCTGCGTTCCAGTGTTCACTATTTACGACTTCTGGCATAACTCGGCTGAGCGAGGCTAAAACATCAATTGGTGGCAGATGTCCCCGTTCGGTCAATGTCCTTGACAAAACAATGTGACCGTCAAGGATGGAGCGGGCATGGTCAGCGATTGGGTCGTTTAAGTCATCGCCCTCAACCAAAACGGTCGCAACAGCGGTAATAGAACCTTTCTCATTTCGCCCTGCCCTCTCGAGGAAACGAGGCATCATGGCGAAGACGGAAGGTGTGTAGCCACGAGATGTAGGCGGCTCTCCAATTGCCAACCCAACTTCACGACAAGCCATCGACCACCTTGTCAAACTGTCCATAACGAACAAGACATCGGCTCCTTGATCCCGGAAGAATTCAGCGATACTCATTGCGACGAGCGCCCCTTTGACTCGGATGATAGGGGGCTGATCCGATGTAGCGACAACCACGATGGATCTGTTCAAACCATCCCCACCCAACTGTCGCTCCAAAAATTCACGAACTTCACGACCTCGTTCACCGATAAGGGCAATGACAGAGACATCGGCTTTAGCGAACCGAGCCAGCATTCCAAGTAGAGTTGACTTGCCGACACCGCTTCCAGCGAAGATGCCTATCCTTTGACCTTTGCCCAAAGTAAAGAAAGCATCTATTGCCCTAATGCCAACGGGAAGTGGGTCAGAGATGAGTGGTCGCTGCAGAGGAGAAGGTGGGTCAGCGTAGATGGGCCGTTCTTCGCCCGGAGGTAGAGGCTTGCCATCTAAAGGTCTCCCTAACCCGTCCAAAACTCTCCCGACTAACCTCTCGCTTGCAAGGACTTGGAGGCTGCGATGTGTTAGCCTGACCTTTGCACCGACTTTCAACCCAGTCAAGTCACCTAAGGGCATGAGTAGAGTAGTGCCGTTCCTAAAGCCCACAACTTCTGCGAGCAAAGGTGTCGGTTCGCATTCCACTAAAGCCAATTCCCCGATAAAAGCTGTTGGGCAGATGCTTTCTAAAACTAATCCAGAAGCCTGAACGAGCCGTCCGTAAACACCTGTCAACTCGCACTGATGTAAGCGGCTTCTTAGCCGTTCCAACAAGCCTAAGTGCCCATTGCTCTTGCTTGCCTCACCGTTTCCGTTGACCCTGATCGGACCGAATTCCTTCCTTTGTCCTGCCATCTCAAAACACCTCTGACTGTAGAAGCGCTAACTTCGTATGAGGTTGCAGGTCAACGAGCCCCTGCTCGCTTTCAGCGATGACTCCTCCCCGCTCAACGGTCTCGTCGGGAACCACTTTCACCGAAACGCCATCTTCTAAATTCAGCCAACTTAAGTCATTACCGAGCAGTGAAAAATCCTCGGGATGGATTCGCAAGGTTACAGTGCCACTTTTCAGTTCCTGAAGAGCCTGAGAAACTGCCTTACGGACAACCTCTGGGTTGGTCTTCGCCTCAACTTCTATGATTTTCCGTGCGATCTCAAGGGCAAATTCAGTTACCGCTTCCTCGGCGCGGCTGAAGAAGTTAGCTAGTTCGTTTCGGATTACTTCTGCCATGTTGCTGATCAACTGTTGGACATACTGGTGTTGCTGCCACTGTTGTTCCTTGAAAGCCTGTTCAGCGGCAGCAAAGCCTTGTCGATAACCTTCTTTTTGTCCTGCCAGAAATCCATCTCGGTAACCCGCTTCGTAGCCTTCTCTTCTCACCTTCTGAAGGTCAACCCCCGCATTATTCGCAGATTCAGCAAAGTTAAGTTCCATCTCATCTATCGGCAAATTGCCGTTGAAGCTTGAGGCAGGTAGATGGGTAGACAAGTGGTCAGATTGCTTTTCATTTTCTGGCTCTTCCCAAGCAACTGGATGGGCCAGGTAGACAGGCTGATGCAGGACTGGCATCATACCAACACCTCCTCGCCGCCTCTTGGGATAGTGATTTCACCTGCTTCTTCAAGTTTCCGAACAATGTCAATAATCCTTCTCTGAGTAGCGGTGACATTGCGAAGCCGAACAGGACCCATGTAATCCATTTCCTCACGCAAGATTTGAGCGGCTCTTTGCGACATGTTGCGGAAGATTTTCTCTTTGAGTTCCTCACTTGCTCCCTTAAGGGCGAGAGCTAATTCACGCATATCAACTTCTCGCAAGACCCGCTGCAGTGACCTATCATCCAACTTGATCAAGTCTTCAAAGGTGAACATTGCCTGCTGGACTTTCTCCGCCAATTCTGGGTTTCGTTGTTCCAAGTTAGCCATGATTTCTTGCATGATTTCGCGGGGTAAATTGCTCAGGATTTGGACTAAGACCTGCAATCCATTGAACCGAGCAGTTCTTTGGGCGGCAGGAGCAACCGCTTCTTGAAGGGAGCGACGGAGCGTGTCCAAAACTTCTTCTGGTGGCGACTCGGTTATAAGCAACCTCAAAGCCACTTCAGAGCGAAGTTCAGGAGAAAGTTCGTTTAAGATTGCTGCTCCGTGAGATGGCGGTAGTAATCCTAAAAGCAAGGCAATGGCTTGAGGGTTTTCATTCCGCACCAATTCGACGAGGTGCTGAGGAGGCACAGCACTAATTTTTGCCATTAACTCCACATCTTGCCTCTCTGGGGTGGGTTCTTTGAGCAGCGCTTCCAACCTTGCCCACAAAGCAGAACCTTGATGTGCACCGAAGGCTTGAATTAGCAATGAGCGAACCTTGGCAGCACCGCCAGTGGCGATAGGTTGCGTGCTCTCTAATTTCTGAACCCCTTCTTCAACCAAGTTTTGAACGATCTCGTTATCCACAACTCCCAACCTTGCCATTTCACTTAGCAGCAGTTCAACCTCTTCTTCGTCAAGGTGTTTGAGGACTAATGCTGCTTCGTCAGGTGGGATGAGGGAAAGCAAAATCGCTGCCTTCCTTTTCCCTGTCAATCCTCTTTGTTGCCTTGCCACTCTCTGCTCCATCACCGTCTCCCCTCCTCTTTCATCCTGTCTTCAAGCAGCCAACTGCGAATTAAATCAGCAAGTCGGTCGGGAGATGTTTTGGCAACTTCCCTGAATCGCTCCATGGAATACGCTGGTCCAGGAGCAGATGGAGGTGAGGGTTCTTTTGCTTCCTCCGTTGAGACTTCGGCTGCTTCGCTTGGGAAAGAAGGAGCGGCGGGAGCCATACGACGCTTACGACGCCATGCCACGAGGAGGGATGCGGCTATTAGCAGCAGGACGGAGACTGCTGCCAGCCAATACCAAGGGAATTTCGGCCCTTGAGGGGCTCTCCGCCGCTCAGGTTGGGGAACGGTCGTCTCCTCGGCTTTAACGGGCACTACGGCAACAGTATCGCCCCGACTCATGTCCAAACCCGCTGCTGCTATAACTGCTTGCCTCAAAGAGGCTTGTTCCACTGCTGTCAAATCTCCCTTAACCAAAACTGCAACGGAAACACGCTTCACCGAACCTGGCAATTGCTCTATGCGTTCTATTCGCCTTGAAACCCGATACTCCATCTTCCTCTCCGTTTTGGTGTAGTTGCCCCCAAGCAAAGTTACAGGTGTCGGCGGGACTAACTGAAGGTTTGAAGCCGCTCCAGCAACTCCAACAGGTGGAGCACCTTGCGCTTGATATGTCTCTTGAGTTTCCTCGTGAGTTACGGGGATACCTTGGCTGGAGTTATCAGCGGGCAAGTAAATTTCGCTTTCGCTTTCCCGTTTGTTCGTGTCAAGTTCAACGCTAACTTGAACTGATGCTCGCCCCGATCCGATAGTTCTATCCAAAAGGTTTTGCAAACGCTGTTCAATCGCTCGCTCAACTTCCCACCTCATGCCAAGATATTCGTTCGCACGACCGAAACTGTTGGAAGGCAAGTCGCCTGTCCACAATAATTTGCCTTTCGTGTCAACGATGACGACTCTTTCAGGTTTTAGACCTTCAATGGCTTGAGAGACCAGAAAAGCAATTGCTCGGGTTTGCTCAGGCGAAAGAACTCGTCCTGGCTTGAGGGCTAAGACAACCGAGGCACTTGGCTCTTCTCGCCTCTCTTCAAACACTGTTTGCTCAGGCAAATTCAAATGCACGCGAGCGCTTGCAATGGGATCCAAAGTCATGATTGAACGAGCCAATTCGCCTTGAAGGGCACGCAAGTAATTGGTGCGTTGAACGAATTCAGAAGTAGCAAAAGAGGTTTTGTCCAAGAGTTCAAACCCAGCAAGGGTAAATGCTCCAGAACGGGGGAGCCCAGCCTGAGCAAGAGCCATCCTAGCTTGTGCAACCTTATCCGAAGGAACCTTAATTGCGCCTTCGCTCTCAACAACTTGATGGGGCAAACCGAGCCTGCTCAGTTCAACTGAAGCGGCAGCCAAATCTTCAGGCGACAATTTGCTGTAGAGGGTAACGAAACTCTCTTGCCGACCGAGCAAAACCAGTGACAAAAAGATGATGGCTGTGGCGATCCCAGCCGCCACCACCGCAACTCTTTTCCTTTCAGGCGTTAAGTTTGACCACCAAACAGTCAATCGTTCCACATGAGTTCACCTTGCTTCACCGTCACAATGGCATTCTTGTCAGTTCTTGATACGCCTCAAGCAACTTGTTTCGGACGGCAAGCAGTGTTTGAAAAGCCAGATGCGCTTTTTCCGTCGCAATCAGAACCTCATGCAACTCAACGGGCTCGCCGATAAGTAAGCGATGCTTAAGTTCAGAAGCGTGTGCATCCGACCGCTCAACTTCTGTCAAGAGACCCCTCAGTGCCTCGGTGAAACTTCCGACCACTTTCTCGGTTGCCTTCGGTTGCTCCATTTCAGTCCTTTGGATTAAAGTTCGTGTCGGCTCAATTTGCATCTAAGTTCACCCTCCTCAACGGAGCAAATCCAAGGCTTGCTGAAGCATCTGCCTTTGAGCGGAAAAGGCTTGGGCGTTAAATTCGTAACCTCGCGTCGCTGCGAGCAGGTCAACCATCTCCAAAACAGGATGAACATTTGGCATGCGAACATAGCCGTTCGCATCGGCATCTGGATGGGTAGGGTCGTAAAGGAGGCGGAAGGGAGAAGGGTCATCAACGATTGCGGCGACACGGACACCCAAACCGTCTTGCATCATGACAACTAACTTGCGGCGGAAAGGCTCTCCCGAAATCGTTCTCGTTGTTTCCGCATTGGCTAAGTTAACAGCGACTACTTCCTGCCAAATTCGGTGTGCTGTCATTCCGCTTGCGCTAATGTCCAAGCCGCGAAAAGTGCTCATTCCCTCTCACCTCTTGCTTCAAACTACCGACGGCCTTCAAAAATCGCCGACCTAAGTTGCGCTATTTCCTTAGCAGCAAGTTGTAGGGTCGTCCTATAGAGCAACGCTGTCTCCGATAAAGTTGCAAGTTCGCGCTCAGGGGAAGTGTTATTGCCGTCAGCGCGAGCGGGAGAGGAGTAGTCAAGTTGAACCGTAAAGGCGGAAGGTAAATTTTTGTCAAGAGTTGCTCTCATGATTTTGTGAAAAGGCACATCGCGACGGATGTAGACAGGTGTGTTGGCGTTCGCCAAGTTTTGAGCCAACACCTGAGCACGACGGCTTAATATTGTTAAAGCCCGTTCCAGCCCAGTCAACGCCATCGCCTTCACCGTCCTTTGACTTAGTTTAGCTTAAATTTTAAACCGAGACGCCGCCCTTGTAAATAGCGATTTTTTCCGTTTTTGCCGCCAATTTTGCGATTTTTGTGGGATTACTTGTGAATTGGTGTAATTTAAGCCCTAAAGTCTGCGGTTGTTTTGCCGATAACAAAAGCGGAACGCAGGAAAGAACCTGCAAAAAGACGCCATGCCACGAAGGAGGGATTAATGATGGGTCTCAGAGTCAACACAAATGTCGCAGCACTCAATGTCCACCGCAACCTTGTCGCAACCGACTTTGAGTTGAGCAAAGTGATGGAGAAACTTTCGTCAGGGTTGCGGATCAATCGCGCTGCCGATGATTCGGCAGGGCTCGCTGTCTCCGAGAAACTTCGCACCCAAGTCCGCGGCTTGCAAGTTGCGACTGACAATGCCCAACATGCAGTCTCAATGATGCAAGTCGCTGAAGGCGCTCTCAACGAAGTCCACGCTATCTTGCAGCGCCTCCGAGAACTCACCGTCCAAGCAGCTAACGACCACTTGACAGATGAGGACCGAGCGCAAATTCAGAAGGAAGTTGATGCGCTCTTGGCTCAAATTGATCACATCGGCGGCACAACACAATTCAACACCAAGAAACTTCTCGCTGGCGACTACGCATCCACCGCTTTGACTTTCCAAGTCGGCGCCAACAACGGTGAAGTTGTCAGCATCACTATCGGAACAGTTAACACAGCAGCCCTCAGTGTGAATGGTTTGAGCGTCGCCACCCTTGGTGATGCCTCTAATGCTATCGCGTCAGTTGACATTGCCATCTCCTATGTCACTGACCTGCGAGCCCGAATTGGTGCGTTCCAGAACCGCTTGGAACGCATCGTCTCCAACAACCTCATCGGAGTTGAGAACCAGTCTGCTGCAGAAAGTCGCATTCGCGATGTAGACATGGCGAAAGCAGTGATGGACCTGGTTCGCTATCAGATTCTGCAAAACACTGGCGTTGCTTCGTTGGCTCAAGCCAATGCCCTTCCGCAAGTAGTTCTGTCGCTGCTGAGGTAGAGCCCGAGCAGCCCGACGCCGTAGCCGCCCCGTCCGTGCCGGGTGGTGGTTCCCGTCCGCCACCACCCGGTTTTTCTTTTTGCGTTTCCCCTCACGCTGTTCAGTGCATCAAATTGGTGAACCTTTCTTAGTTGGCAAATGTTGTGTGAATAATCGTGGATTGCTCGAAGGGCTACTCTACTGAGCAGCCGAAGAAGTTGACATTGGCGCATCAGGAGATGAACCCTTTAAAAACTGCCGAAAGGAAAATTCAACAAAGCATCGGCAAAGGAAAATACTGCCGTGCAAGGTTTGAGGGGGAGAGATCGTCCTGTTTTAAGCCGCAGTTTGGCTTGGTGTTTTTTGGGGATTCTTTTTGGTCTCCGATTGTTTCCGCCTTGGCAGCGGGGCGGGGAGGATTTGAACCCCCGACCACGGGATTTGGAGTCCCGCGCTCTACCAAACTGAGCTACCGCCCCACATCTTTCCTTTTTGGCATAAAGTTTAAAGCAACTGTTCACTTGCGTCAAGACACTTTGAAAGCACCTTAAAACTCAACGCTGCAATACAGCATTGACTTTCACCTTAGGGAGAGAGGCACCAAGCAAACCTTGACACTGTGTGGGACAAGCAAACCTTGACACTGTGTGGGAATGGATTCTCTCAAGCATCACCAGTTGAGGTTGATGGCAGCAAAATCGGATGGCAAAATATTTCTTGCGATTCACCTTAAAGCGTTACACCGTTGGTTGAGGTGAGGGTGATGAGATTCTTCGTTTTTGGATTGCTTTTGGTTTTTCTGGTGACATCGCTGTCATATGCATGGGACTGGCGATCATTTGTTTCTCGCGGTGGAACACCAAACATTTCGCTTTTACAAAAGCGACGCCAAGAATTGGAAAGGCAAAAGAAGATGGCGAGAAAGAAAGTGCAAGAGATGCGTCACAAAGAACGAACCCTTTCAGAGCAGTTGCGTGAGACGAGAGAACGAATTACCCGCGCGAAAATCAGATTGGCAGCGCTTAATCGTGAATATGCCCGTGTTTCCCAACAACTCAATCAAACTCGTTCCCGTGTCATTCAACTTAGGTCAAAACTTTCCCGCCACCGCTCCATTTTAGCCGAACGGTTGCGCCAACTTTACAAGCACCCACCTAGCAACTATGTCGCATTTGTTACGGATGCCCATGACATAGAAGATGCTGCCATCCGAACTTACACCTTTCAGCGGGTAATCTCCTATGACGAGGAAGTGATTGAGACCACTCGGAAAGCCAAAGAGGAACTTGAAACCCAAGAAGCGCAATTGCAGCGTCAACAATCCCGATTAGTGTCCTTGAGAAAGGCGATTGAAGAGCAGACAAGGGAACTTCGCTCCGCAGAATCCGAACAGGCAAAGTTGTTGAAGCGTGTCCAAACTGAGCGGGAGACATATGAACGATGGTTGCGGGAATGGGAAGAAGAGTCAAGGGAAATTGCTGCTTTGCTGCGACGGCTTCAAAGCGCTCAGCGGAATCGCCCCCGTCCTATTCCCACTTGGACGGGTCCGTTCATTCGCCCTGTCAATGGTCCAATTGTTTCAGGGTTTGGCTATCGTGTCCACCCGATTTTCAAAAGAGTCAAGTTTCACTATGGGGTTGACATTTCCGCTCCCACAGGGACACCTATCCACGCAGCAGCAGACGGAGTGGTCGTTTTTGCTGGATGGCGGCGTGCCTACGGCAATACTGTCATTGTTGATCACGGGAATGGAATTGCCACCCTTTACGCCCATTGCTCCCGCGTGTTGGTAAGTGAAGGTGAAGTGGTAAAACAAGGACAGGTCATTGCATTGGTTGGAAGCACAGGTTTGTCTACAGGACCGCACTTGCATTTTGAAGTTCGTCGCTATGGTGAACCGATCAACCCTTTGGCAGTGCGTTAGAATGAAAAGCAGCCATTTTGAGAACGGAGGCGACTTATATGGAGCAACAAAGTGCAGCACCAACTCGCCCAAAAGTTAGGGGTGCATTCAGCCTTTCGGTGGCGTTGTTGGTTATTTTGTCTTTCGCTGCTGGATACCAAATTGGCAACCGAAGAAACGAACTTATGCCGTTCCGCGTCTCGTTAGGACCAGGTTTAATCCCATCATTGAAGGAGCAACCGTCAACGGCGCAACCATCTCAACCTTCTTTGCGTCCCATAGAGCGCCTCGCCGAAGTTTATTTCCGTCTACAGCAATACTTCTATGCACCTGACAAACTTGATGAAAACCAACTCACCTACGGCGCAATTGGCGGTTTGTTGAGGGCAACGGGTGATCAATATACTCGCTACTTGAAACCCGGAGATTTGGAACAATTCACAATCAGAAGTCACGGAGAATATGAAGGCATTGGTGCTGAGTTGACAATGGCTGTTGATCCAGCAACTGGGGAAGAGAGGATAACGATCATGAGCGTCTTCCCTGAACAACCTGCTGATAAGGTTGGTTTGCGCCCTTTAGACCGAATACTCAAGATTAACGGGGAGCCAACTGACAAGATGACTTTGGATCAAGCAGTCATCATGATTAGAGGACCTCGCGGGACAACGGTGACCTTGACAATTCAACGGGACGGAATCCCTGAGCCTTTTGATGTCACTTTAACGAGGGAGCGAATTCAAATCCCTGTCTTGCAAAAGCGGATGTTGGACGAAAAAGTGGGCTACATCCGGATCCTTGAGTTCAACGAAAAATCTGCCCCCGAATTGAGCAAGGCTTTGGATGAGTTGAAAAACAAGGGGGCCGAAGCGCTTATCTTGGATTTGCGAGGAAACCCCGGCGGGCTTTTAGATGCAGCGGTTGAAGTAGCCAGTTTGTTCGTCCCCAAGGGTCCAATTGTAACTGTCAAGAGCCGAACTGAAGGCGAACAGGTCTTTGAAGCCATCCCTTCACTTTACAAGGGTTGGAAAGGACCGATGGTCGTCTTGGTTGACAACCGAAGCGCTTCTGCCAGCGAAATTGTCGCTGGGGCTTTGAAAGACCACAAAGTCGCTGAAGTGTTGGGTGAGAAGACTTTCGGAAAGGCTTCCGTCCAAACCGTTGTTAACCTTCGTGGAGGAGGAGCCTTGATCGTGACAACGGGCAGTTATTTGACCCCAAAGGGATACGATATCCATGCGAACAAGGGATTAGAACCAGACAGAAAGTTAAAGCCCACACCTGAAGAGCAACAGCACAACTCTCAACTGGCAGCAACTTGGCTTGAACGGGGGAAGCAACACCTTCAAGCCAAAGAATTGGAAGACGCTCTGATTTGTTTCGGAAGGGCAAGACAATTGGACAGAACCAACAAGGAGATAGCCAAACTGTTCAATGAAACAGTTGCCCAGTTGGTGGAGCAGGAACGAAACCGAACTAAAGACTCACAACTTGAGCAAGTGAGACGGATGATCCTTGAGAAACTCAACCAAGGGGAGCCAGAGCAAGCAAGAGCAAAAGTATCTAAGCCTTAAGGCTTTGTGCAACCTTCTGTCTCGCATCCCTTTAATTCCTGTCAAGGGGTGCTTCAAAAAATGATTCGGATGGGTTTAGGTTGGGGGGAAAGAGTTGTCTATTGGGTCATAATTTGGGGGTTGGTAATCGCCTTAATGCTTTCTCGGCGAGCGACTTTACCTGTTGCTATTTTCGTCAATGGAGAGCCAGTGGCGTGGTTGAGCAATTCCCGCTTAGCCCAACAAGCCATACAGTTAGCCCGCGAGAAAATGAGAAAACAATATGGGCAGGAAGTTGATTTCGCAGAGAAAGTTGAAACTGGAAATTTGCCGCTGCCTTCCGGTAGCAACTTATCAAGCCCAGCTGAAGCGTCAGAATTTTTGCTCGCCAACGTTTCCCCTGCCCAAAAAGCGTGGGTTGTTAAGGTTAACGATCAAGTTGTGGTGGCACTAAAGAGCAAGGAGGAGGCAGAACAAGCGTTGGAATTGGTCAAGGCTCATTTTACGCCTTCTAATGTCACGCTTGTTAAGTCACCTTTTTTTAAGGAAAAAGTGGTCGTTCAGGAAGAGAAATTTGCCGTTAGGGAAGTTGTTGCAGATGCAGAAACCGCCGCTCAAAAACTCATAGGTGGGCTTGAACCGCCGCAATATCATACCGTTAAGTCAGGCGAAATTGCTATCCGAATAGCCCGCAAGTATGGGCTCACTCTTGAGGAAATGCAACAACTCAACCCGGACAAAGACCTTGACAGGTTAAGGATTGGAGACAAGTTGCTCATCAAGCGAGGGAAACCGATGGTGACGGTCGTTTGTGTTTATCAATTCGTCAAACAAGAAAAAGTGCCATTCAAGGTAGAAAGGCGCTTCGCACCTAACTTACCAGGAGGAGAGCTTGTCATCAAACAGCGAGGTAAAGAAGGGCTAAAGGAAGTTGTGTATGAAGTCGTCGCAGAGAATGGCTTGGAGATTGAGCGAAGGGCAGTGAAAGAGAAAATCGTAAGGGAGCCAATCACGGAAGTGATTTTGGTCGGAGGAGGATTGCGTTAATGGCGCAAAACCGTCTCTTCTCAAAACCTTTCCAGCCTGTCATTTACAATCCCAACTTAGATGATTTGAGCCTTCTTATCGCACCGCCTTACGATGTCATTGACGAAAAACAATGCGAGCAACTTCTGTCAAGGCATCCTTATAACATCGTTCGGCTAATCTTGCCCCCTTCCCTTTATCCCGACGACCCGATACGATATCAAAAGGTTGCCTCTTTGTGGGAGCAATGGTTGGAAGGGCAAGTTTTAATTGAACTGGACGAACCATCCGTTTTTGTCCTCGCACAACGATTTACCCTGATGGGAAATCTGCGGGAACATTTAATGCTCCTGACCACCGTCCCGCTTTCAGACTATGAGTCAGGATTAGTAAGACCGCACGAACACACTATGCCGAAACCGAAAAGTGACCGATTGACCTTGATGCGCTTGACGGGAGCAGAATTTGGGCAAGTTCACGGGTTGCTGAGCGATGAAGATGGCGAATGGCATCGGTTGCTTCAAACCGTCACGACTGAACCTGCGTGGTTAAGAGGAAATTTGGATGGAGTTGAAAATTTGGTCTGGCGAATTTCAGACCGAGCCTTTAACGACGAAGTTAATCGCTTGCTGGCATCTAAATGGTTGGTAATTGCGGACGGACACCACCGTTACGAAACGGCTTTGGCTTTTCGTAACGAAATTCCTAAGGCTAAATTGAACCCTGCTCATCCAGCCAACTTCGTTGGCATCGTGCTTGCTGATTACCAGCGTAATGCAACGGTGCTACCAACCCACCGACTCCTTCACTTTCACAACAGTGAAGATGCTGAGCGGGTTATTCAGGAAATTCGCCGTCGCTTCCACAATGAGTTAATTGAATGGGACGGAACTGATGAGCAGTTGACACAATTATTGACAAATTCTCAAGGCACTCCCTTTCTCTTTGTCGCACAGGATCGGGTTTGGCTTGTAACTGTGGACGGAACTGAAAGCAGCATCCTACAACCCTTGGAACAATTACCACCACCTCTGCGGTCAGTTGACACTGCTGTGCTCCATCAGGCCTTCTTGCCTGTCGTCTTTGCCTCCATTGGCATCAAACCCGATGACTTGACAATAAGTTACACTCACGATACCCAAAACGCCTACCAATTTGCCCGGCAGGAAGGCAATATTGCGATCTTGCTTCGCCCCGTTTCCCTTGAGTTAGTTCGTGAAGTCGCTGCACAAGGTTATCGGTTGCCGCCAAAAACAACCTACTTCATTCCCAAAATTCCCTCTGGTTTGGTGATGCGCAAAATCATTAACCGATAACCGCTGCAAGACTTGCTGCCACACAAGTAAAGGAGGTTCAAAAATGACCGAACCAAAGTTTCTTGACGAACTCAAATTTGATGCCAACGGGCTCATCCCTGTCGTCATCCAAGATGCCAACACGGGTGAAGTGTTGACAGTTGCTTACATGAACCGAGACGCCGTTCGGCTCACTTTTGAAACGGGCAAAACTTGGTTCTGGCGAAGACGCCACCAAAAGTTGATGATGAAGGGCGAACATTCAGGACGAGTGCAAATCGTCCGAGAAATCTTAGTTGACTGCGATGCTGATGCATTGGTTGTCAAGGTAGAACAAATCGGTGGCGCTGCCTGTCATGAAGGCTACCCAAGTTGCTTCTTTAGAAAAGTCACACAAGACGGGGAGTTGAAAGTTTTCCAAGAACGAGTCTTTGACCCCACTGAAGTTTATGGCGGAGGTTGAACCACTGCTTTTGGGTCGTTTGAACATAGAGGGAAGGGATTGAAAAATGCGATGGGAAATTTTGTGGCTTGTTACAGTTTTGTTCACAGGTAGCATCTTGTCAGCACAGCAATCCCCCATAAAAAAGCCGACGGAACAGAACCAACCGTCAATCCTTGAGCGGGCGAAACAATTGGCTCAAAAGGGAGATTGGGACGCAGCCCGAAGGGAATTGGAAGCCTTTGTCAGAAAGCAACCAGAAAACATTGATGCCCGAAAATTGTTAGCGGAAGCGTTGCTTCAACTGGATGAATTTTCCAAAGCGCTCCCCCACTTGATTTGGCTCTCTCAAAAGTTACCCAATGAACCGCAAGTTTGGTCAACACTTGGTCAAGTCCAAGAGCATCTCGGTCAACTTGAAGAAGCGAGAAACTCACTCCGCAGAGCCATCCACTTGCAATCCAGTGAACCTGAGTTCCGAGTTCACCTTGCTCGTGTGCTAATTGCTTTGGATAAATGGGATGATGCTGCACACCACTTGCGTTGGTTGGCACATCGTGTCCCTGACTTAGCATCCGTGCAATATCATTTGGCACTTTATTACGAACGCAAAGGAGATTTGCAAAAGGCATTGCATCACGCGAAGCGAACCGTGCATTTATCAACGAAAGAACCCGAAGCCAGGTTGACACTTGCCCGCATCGCCTTGCAACTCAAGGATGTCAAAACCGCTGCCGAGCAAGTTGAAGCACTAATGAAACTATTTCCAACTGACGCCCAATTGGCATTAGAATGCGCAAAGTTGTTCGCTCAGGCAGGTGACACCGAGAGAGCCATTCGTTACTTCCGCCGCACATTGCACTTGCATCCTTTAGACTTTCGTCCCTCGTCCCCCATCCCTCGTCCTGTCATTGAAGCCCATCGCTTTCTTGCTGACCTTTACAGCCAACGCGATGAATGGGCGAAAGCATTGTGGCATGTCCAATGGTTAGCGAGGCGTTTCCCCGATAACCCAGAAATTGTCAAGGCGAAAGCGCAGTGCTACACTCAATTGGGTCGTTACCAAGATGCGGAACGCAGTTTGCTTCGTTGGGCAAATTTGAAGCCAAAGGATTTTGAGCCGTTTTTGCATTTGGCTCGGCTTTACCGAGATTTAGGCGAAGGTGTCAAGGCTCGGAAGGCTTATGAAGAAGCCCTCAAACGTCGCCCACCAATTGAAATAATCGCTGAAGCCGCTGAACTTGAAGAGCGTTTGGGTGATTTTGAGCGAGCAGCGGAACTTTACGAGCGAGCACAAAACCGTCAACCTGATAACCCGCAGTGGCGAGCCTTGCGTGCGGAAGCGTTGATGAAAGCGGGAAAGTTTGACAGCGCAGGGCGAATCTTGCGCTTTGCTCTTAAGCGTTTTCCCGATGACCAACACCTAAATGCGCTAATGGGCATTTGGCATGCGAAACGAGTTGAGTGGGTTGAGGCGGAACAGTTTCTGTTGCGAGGCATAGGGCGTGGGATGCAAGAGACAAGAGCAAAAGCAAGGGCGATCTCTCATGCATCCCTCGTCCCCCGTCAACCGTCCCTCGTCCCATTCCTTGACGCTGCTGGCGTCTTGGTTGAAATTTGGCTTTGTCAAGGTCGGGCAAAAGAAGTCGTGAAATTGTGCGATGAGTTGTTGAGAATTCAACCCTCACCTGAATTGCTGATTTGGTGGGCTCAAGCGATGGACGAGTTGGGCAAAACGAAAGAAGCAGCCCAAAGGTTGGAACGATCGCAAATGTTTTCACGAGGCGATGAGCAGGTCGCTAATGCGGCAGCAAGGTTGTGGGAATTGGCTAACGAACCTGAAAAGGCAGCAAGCGTTTGGGAACAGTTCGCTCAACTTGTTCCCAACAAGCAAGCGAAAGTTGCGGCGCTTCTTCATGCAGCTCAAGTTTGGGAACGAAAAAATCAAATCCCGAAAGCATTGGCTTTGTTGGACAAAGCAAAACGCATCGTTGATGACCCTCTGTTGCGTGCAGAACGAGTTCGCTTAATGCTTAAAGCCGATGCACCCGCTGCAGCGCTGGATGAGGCTGGTAAGTTGCTCGTCCAGTTCCCCAATGAGCCGCAAGCAGCGATGCTTTATGCTGAAGCAGCATTGCGGTTTTGGGGAGAAAGCGCTTTTGAGCGGTTGTCGGAGCGATGGCAGACCAATGCCCACCTTACAGGCGCATTGCTATTGGTTTCTGACAGGTTGAACCGAAGGACCGATGCAGAAAAATTGCTCAAAACTGCTCTCAACCGACTTTCTTCTCATGACCGAAAACTCGTTCAACATTGGCTTGACAATTTTTATCAACCTGCTGACCCTCAATCCCGAATTCTCACCCCTCAAAACTTGCTCCAGCAAGCACATCAAGCAGCGGAGCAAAACCGAATCGGCGAGGCGTTAGTGCTGTGCCGAAAAGCGATTGCATTGCAGAGGGAATTTTTGCCTGCTTACGAATTTCTACTGCAACTGTATCAGCGGCAGAACGACTTGGAACACGCTGTCAAGGGTTTCACGCAACTGGCGAACCGAAGCCGAGACGATTTGCCGTTGAACTTTTCTGCAGCGACGGCTTTGAGTTTGAGCGGTAAGTATCGGCGAGCCATTCCCTACTGGCGAAGGGTTTGTGCCTTGACTGCGAATGACTCCGACGCTATGTTGAAATTGGCTGAATGTCTTGAAGCGATACGGGAAGATGTGCAGGCTCAATGGGTGCGTAAATTTGTCAAGAGGTTAAAACGGTGGGAGGTTACCGAAAATGAGACCCGTTGAAGTGCTCTATCGGCTGCAACAGGTTGAAAGCAGGCTTGAGGTCGTCCAACGGGATTTGGCGAGTTTGGATACTGGCGAAAGATTGGAAGGGGAAGTGAACCGATTGACCGAAGCCCTTGAGAAGGACAAAGAAACCTTGAGAAAATTGCGACAAGAGTTGCTTGACCAAGAGCTGGAACTCAACGACATGGAAGCGAAGATGCGGAAGATGGAAGATCTGCTCGCAAGCGGCAGCATCCGAAGCGGACGAGAAGTTGAGCATGTGCAAAAGGAACTTGACGAGCTCAGACGAAGAAAGGACATCTTGGAAAACCGAATGATTGACTTGATGTTGCAGATTGAGGAAACCGAGCGGAAGTTAAAGGAGCGAGAGGAACTACTTGAACAAACGAAGGAGCAACTGGCTCAAATTCGGCAGCAAGCAAAAATGCTGAAGGAAATTTTGACCAAAGAGCAACAGTTGTTGCTTGAAGAACGGGAAAAGTTGCGAGCCATGCTTCCCCCAGAGTTGCTCGCCCGCTACGAACGGCTCAAAGGAAGGCTCGGCGGAGTTGCCGTTGCCCCAATTGAGGGCAATCTATGTGGGGCTTGTAGGGTGACTATCACCGCAGAAATCATCCGAGCCCTTCGCGACCCTGAAGGTTTGCCAACTTGCGAAAACTGCGGTCGGTTCCTGTTCGGTGAGGTTTAAAGAATTGTTCGCTTGGAGGGGCAAATCTTATGAGACCGAGTAAAGGCTACGGTGGCGATGTGGATGAAGGAGTCTGGCAGAGAATTGAAGCGTCAATGAATTTTGAAGAGGGCGACCGAGTGCCAATCTGGGACTACATTGACAACCCATCGGTAGTCGCTTATTTCCGTCAAGAAGGTGACGATTACGAAACCGCAATGGTTCGAACCTATCACGGGTTGGGCATTGACCTCTGCCGTGGCTACGGTAGTTCTTTTGAACCATCACAGGAAGGAACCATTATCGGCGAAGGTAAAGGCCAGATCAAAATCAGCGGCCAAACCGCATGGAAAGTTCGCTATGAGATTGAAAGCCTTGACGATTTGAGGGCTTATGTTCGCAAAGCCGAACCAGTTTCATGGGATTGGATTCGCAACCATTGGGTCAATTGGGTTAGAGAAGAGCAGCGCAAGTTCGCACCATTGACAGTTTTTGTGCCCGGGCACGGTTGTGGCTTTCATGATGCTTACGGTTTGATGGGGCAAGAGCGTTTCGCATATGCCATTTACGATGCACCAAAGGAAGTCAAGGCTTTGCTTGAAATCACGAGCGAAACTGCCTACAGGTTCGCGAAGGTTGCTGCGGAAGAAGAACTTTGTCCGCTCTATTTCATCGGAGACGACATCGCCTACAAAAACGGTTTGCTGTTTTCGTTGTCATTTTTGCGTGAGACTTTCCTGCCCATGCTCCGTCGATGCATTGAGCCGTTGCATGAAGCGGGGATTAAAGTCATTTTCCACAGCGACGGTAACTTGTGGCAAATCCTTGAAGATTTACTGGATGCAGGCATTGACGGTTTGAACCCGATTGAGCCTTTGGCGGGGATGGATTTGGGAGAATTGAAGCGAAGATATGGCAAACGGTTGATTTTGGTTGGAGGAATTGATTGTTCTGTGCTTCTGCCTTTGGGCACGCCTGAACAAATCCGAAACGCCGTCAAAGAGGCAATTCGCATCGCTTCCCCTGGCGGCGGTTTCTTCATCGGCTCATCAAGCGAAATCAACCCTGCCGTCCCTCTTGAAAATGCCCTCGCTTTCTTTGAGGCTTGCAGAACTTACGGGCAATATTCAGAGCTTGCACGATTGCTGAAGGAGTGACAAAAAGGGGGAGCGTAATATGGCACATACCGACGACCCAATTTACTTGACACCGCCAGAGCAAGTTGCGGCAATTTGCGGCGGCTATTGCAGCGACCCATTTGCGGTTTTGGGTATGCACATCTTTGATCTCGGGACAGGAGACGAAGGAAGCGAAACGAGTTGGAGAACTTTCCCGTCCCGCATCCCGTCTCCTGCGTCCCATGTCGTCACCGTTCGGGCATTTTATCCGTTCGCTGAAAGTGTGTCAGTTCGTGCCCTTGACAATAATGAAGTTATTCCAATGCGAAAAATTCACCCCGATGGTTTCTTTGAAGCTGTCTTTTGGGAACGAAATGAGCCGTTTCCGTACAGGCTCATCGTGAGTGGAACATGGAACACAGAATATGAGACCCGAGAGTTTTACGACCCCTACGCATTCCCATTGTTGCTCAGCGAATTTGATTTGCATTTGATTGCCGAAGGTAATCACTTTCGCTTGTGGCAAGTTTTGGGTGCTCACATTGTGGAATTGGATGCACCCGACAGTTTTTGGGAAAAAGTGCGTGGTGTCCGCTTCGCTGTTTGGGCACCTAACGCTCTGCGAGTTAGCGTTGTCGGCGATTTCAACCGCTGGGACGGGCGTGTTTACCCAATGCGTTTCAGAGATGAAGCAGGTGTTTGGGAGTTGTTCTTGCCCGAAGAAGTTTTAGGCGGAACGGAAGGTTTGCTTTACAAGTTTGAGGTCAAGGGGCGTTATGGCGGTTACTTGCAACTGAAATCTGACCCCGTCGGCTTCTACCATGAAGTCCGTCCCAAGTCGGCATCAATCCTTTGGGATTTGAACCGCTACCGTTGGAACGACAATGACTGGCTCGATCACCGAGGAGAAATCCAGAATCTTGAAAGACCTATCAGCATCTACGAGGTCCATCTCGGTTCGTGGAGACGGGTGCAAGAGAGCGACGGCAGTTGGCGATGGATGAATTACCGCGAGTTGGCGGAGCAACTTGTGCCGTATGTGAAAGACATGGGCTTCACTCATATTGAGTTGCTGCCAGTAATGGAGCATCCCCTTGACCAATCTTGGGGCTATCAGGTGACAGGCTATTTTGCACCGACTTCACGCTATGGCACGCCCGACGATTTCAAAGCATTTGTGGACGCCTGTCACCAAGCGGGAATTGGCGTGATTTTGGACTGGGTGCCAGCACACTTTCCCAAAGACATGCATGGGCTTGTTTTCTTTGACGGCACGAACCTTTACGAGTATGGGGATTGGCGTGGCGACCATCCCGATTGGCACACGAAAGTTTTCAACTTCGGACGCAACGAAGTTCGCAACTTTTTGACTGCCAGCGCTCTCTTTTGGCTGCTGGAGTATCACGCCGATGGATTACGAATTGATGCAGTTGCGTCCATGCTTTACCTTGACTATTCCCGCAAGCCTGGCGAGTGGCAGCCGAACATCTACGGTGGCAATGAGCACCTTGAAGCCATTGACTTTTTGAAACGCCTCAATGAAATTGTGCATCAGCAAGTTCCAGGCATCCTGATGGTTGCAGAAGAGTCAACAGCATGGCCGATGGTAACTCGTCCGACTTATGTCGGCGGGCTCGGATTTGACTTCAAGTGGAATATGGGTTGGATGCATGACACTCTCTTCTACTTCAGCAAGGACCCGATTTATCGCAAGTATCATCATGGGGCTTTGACTTTTTCGCTTTGGTATGCTTTCAGTGAAAACTTTATCCTTCCTCTTTCCCACGACGAAGTTGTGCACGAGAAAGCGAGTTTGCTTGGAAAAATGCCCGGTGATTTGTGGCAAAAGTTCGCTAACTTGCGGGCTTTGTTTGGCTACATGTGGGCTCATCCTGGCAAAAAACTTCTGTTCATGGGTAGCGAAATTGCAAAATGGAGAGAGTGGGATTACGCTTCAAGCGTTGATTGGCATCTGCTTCAATGGGAAAGCCATCAAGGAATTCAACGACTGGTGCGCGATTTGAACTGGCTCTACCGCAACGAACCTGCACTGCATGAGTGGGATTGCGACCATCGCGGCTTTGAGTGGATTGATTTTTCTGACGCTGACAACTCAGTTGTTTCGTTTATCCGTTGGGCAAGGGATTGGCGCGATTGCGTTGTCGTCGTTTGTAACTTTACACCCGTAGTTCGGCATGACTACCGCATTGGTGTGCCGTTCGGCGGGGTTTGGCGTGAAGTGCTCAACACTGACTGGCAACACTACGGGGGCAGCAATGTCAGCAACAGCGATGTAGTTGCAGAATCATTGCCTCGGCAAAACCGTCCCTTTTCGGTTCTGTTGACCTTGCCACCTTTATCGGTCATCTTTCTGAAGCGTTTTGGGGAAACTCTTGAAGGGGAAGGTGAAGGTCAATCTTGAACAGTTTCGTGTTGCCCAACAAACCAATCTTGACAAAGTCTTTGGCTCAAAAACTGGTTTCCGATTTTGAGAAGTTCAGATTTAAGCCACTCCCTCAACCCCTGTGGTCGTTCGTTTTGGAACGCTATGGCATTGATTTGCGCTCAACTTACGCTAACTTGTCCGTTTCGCTGGTGATCGGAAAAGCCAGCGGTCAGTTGAGTATGGAATTGCACCAAGTTCGCAAAGACGCTGAAGTCGGGTTGGGTTTTTGTGTGCTCAAAACCGTTATAGCCCAAGATGACCGTGGATTTCAATCCATGCAAGCGTGGGCAATACCAGTCACTCGCATGAAATTGGAACGCATCAAAGGTCAAGAAGGAACTGAAGGTTGGACAGTCAATTGGGTTGGACGGGGGTGGCACAAAAGTTTTGAGGCTTACCTTCGGTTCTTTGACAAGGCTATCGCTTTCGGAAAAGAACGCAGCATGTTAGTTGTCCCGTCCATCAAAGCTCACTTGCCAGCGAGTGTTGACGAGGAATGGCGAGTTGGTGAATACGAGTTTACGGTTGGCGAATTGCTAAAAGTTTGGAGACGACACAACACCGATTTGCCTATGCCCCTTGAGTTTGATTTCAGCCCCACTTTAGCAGGCAGCGATTATGCGAGACAGCGGGAAAATATCTTGAACTGGCTAACCGTCGTCCCAAAACTTGTCAAGCAAGCAGCGGAAAAGGCAACTGGGTTATCAGCGGAGGAAAGCGTGTGGGTCGGCATTAAGGTGTTCAACGCTTTGTTTGAGGATGATTTCCAACTGACCATGCTCCAAATCCTACTGGAAGAGGCAGCTAAAGGGAGCGGAGCCGATTTCATCGTTTACGCCAACAGGCTTTTTGACCCTAACCGTGAATACGAAGGAGTCAAGGGTATCGCTTACGGTGGTCCAGATTTGAGTGCAAGGAACTTGAGAGTGTTGGACCAATTGTCAAGGTTGCGTTGGCGAGGCGACCTGCCAACTTGGTTACCGTTGAGTGGGACCGGAAATGTTTGCAATGGCGGCACCGCTTTTCGCTACCTCCTTTGCGGCTGCAGCACACTGCAAATTCACACTTTCTTTCAGTTGCCGCTTCCCTACTACGCCAAGCGAACAGGTGACAAAATTGAGAGGGCGTTGCATCAATTGCTTTTTGAACCCGACAACGGCTTAATAGCGTGGTTACTTTGGCTAAAGGGAAAAGCGAGGGTTGAAACCTTGACAGCTTCTGATTTGACGCAGCGGGACTGGAGTGCTATCTTGTCTACGGGTTGAAAGGATTTTTGCTCGTTACGAACGAAAGGTTTTTCAGGGGTGATGGCAATATGTTGTTGAGCCGTGACGAGGTTTTGCATGTGGCTTTGCTTGCTCGGTTGGAATTAAGCGAAGAAGAGATTGAGAGATACACTTGGGAACTCAACCGAGTGCTTGAGCACATCGAGAAACTCAAGGAACTGGATGTTGAAGGCGTTGAACCCACATCGCACGCTGTCCCTTTGTCCAATGTATTTCGTCCAGATAAACCTGGCGAGCCTATGCCTCGCGAAGAAGTTTTGATGAACGCTCCCTGTGCTGTTGATGGTTACTTTCGCGTCCCGAGAGTCGTTGAGGGGGCGTAAAAGTCAAGCCTTTACAGTCGGGGACGGATATGATAAAGTTCACTGACGGGATAAAGGGGCGCCGTAGCCGAGTGGCACAGGCGAGGGATTGCAAATCCCTTTACCCGGGTTCGATTCCCGGCGGCGCCTCCAGTTTGAAGTTACTCCTCTCCCAGCAGAAACTTTACAAATCTCTGGAATGTGCCCTCCTGAACTTTTTCCACCACTGGAACTGGTGGGATAAATTGTTCCCCAGCAATGGATGTAGCCAACTTGAATATGCTTTGAGAGAGGGGCGAATTCGGAGACCTCAAAACGAAAGGAACACCTTCGTTCACCGAAGTAACTGCTACTTGACCATCGGATGGGATTTGAGCGAGTATCGGAATGTTCAGAAATTCCTCAACTTGTTCCGGCGTCAAGCCGCTGAACCGGACATTGGAGCGGTTGAGAACCAATTTCAATCGGTCTGAAGGGTAAAGTTTTCGGAACATCTCCAAGACCAACTGAGTGTTTCTGATAGCGAGCAAATCCAGTGCCGTGACTATGAGGATTTGGTCAGAAATGCCGAGGGCAGCAAGGGTTGTGTCCTGGAGATTTGTTGAAGTGTCAATTAAGACGAAGGCGAAGTGATTGCGCAAGACTTGAAAAACCCGTTCAACGAGGAAAGTGGTGACAAGTTCCGCAAGTTCTGGGCGTGAAGGCGCCGCCAACACTCGAAGACCGCTCTCTTCGTGCCTAAGCAAAAAGGGTTGCAAAAACTCAAAGTCAAGTTCACCCTGAAACCGCTGAGCTAAAGAAGCGATTGTAGCTTCCGGTCTCAATCCCAGCAAAGTTGCAACGGCACCAAATTGCAAATTCAAATCAACCAAAGCCACAGGTTCAGGTTGATAGGCGGCGAGGGCAACAGCCAAATTCGTTACCAGCAAAGATGTCCCTACGCCCCCCTTGGGACCGTAAAAAACGATGATACGCCCAACTTGAAATAGACGGGAAACTTGCTCTCTACTGACCTTTTGAGCACGACGAACCGCATTGTTTAAACTGGTGGAAAGTTCGGCGGCAATTTGGCTTATCGGCAATGTATCCACTGCCCCTGCTCGGATAAATTGACGAGCGAGGGAGAAATCCTCTTGCGGCAGCAAGACAATGACCTGAGCCAAAGGATGAGTTGTCAACCTTTCCACCAAGGAGACAGTAGCAGTTTTGGCAAATTGAGCGGAAAGGATGAATACAGTCGGCACGGAGGGCGGCATGAACCGAAAAAGTTCTTCGGGATTCTCTACCGACCCCGCCACCTCAATACTTTCTTGAACTTCCGAAAGTGCTTGTTTCACCGAGAGTCTTTCCTGCTCATTGCTAAGCGCCAGGATGATTGGGATGGGCATTCTACTTCCCTCCCACCTTCTCGTTTTTTCATGGTGTTGACGGAACTGACCCGCTAATTGGTGCTCCCACTGCGCCAAAGCCCCCAATGCCAGAAATGGTTCCTGTCGGCAATCCGAAAGAAGGTCGTGGCAAGGCGGGACGCTTTTGATAAGTTTGCATCAACCTCAAAGCATCTTCTGTGACCTCAACCTCTTCCATATGGATGGTGACCATTATGACCAACTCCGTCTGCTGGCGGACGAATTCGCGGCTCTTGAAGAGTTCTCCAAGAATTGGGATTTTTGACAAGATGGGGAAGCGGTTGACTTGTTCCCTCAGCTCGTCCTGAATTAAACCCGATATGACTACGCTGTCTCCACTTTTGAGAAGCAATTTAACATCGTCAAGACCTCGGAAGCGGAAACCTGGAACTGTTGTGCCCAATACTTGTGTGGCGTATCCGTAATCTGGGGCGGTCACCTCCACTCTCATTTGCAGAAAGATTTCGCCTTGCACTGTCGCTTCTGGATGCAAGGTCAAGGTTATGCCGAATGGGAAAAAGATGACTGTTGCTGCCCCAGGAGCAGCAACGCCAGCACCTATCCCGAAGAAGCCGAAAATGGGGATGGGGATGAGCCCACCGACGATGAACGAAGCATCTGCACCTTCAATAGTTCTTTGCTGAGGGTTCGCCAACAATCTGGCTTGTCCACTTTGAATCAACGCATTTATTTGCGCTCCTAAAGGAGAGATTCTCCCTATCGGTTGCTCCACAGTTTCCTCACCGAAAACTACTTGACCAGGGGTAACGGTAAAAACTTTCGTTTGCACAGCCCCTGTTCCCCCAGCCACTTGAACTGTTCCCCAAGAGATGCCCAACTTCTGAAGTGCGGTGCGGGAGATTTCTAAGACTTGGACATCGGTGACGAACTGCCGAATGGTGGGATTAGTCACCTCAATTCGGTTCACGACTACTCCGAAAGGTTTTGCCCTTTCCTCAGCCAAAAGTTTTTCTGTCAAGGAGCGGACTTGTCCAGACAGAACGATTTTGTCTTCGGCAACTGTTACTTTAACGCCAGAGATGCCTATCGCTTGTTCAATCAACTGCGCCTTTCGCTCCTCAGGTGTAACTTGGGGTGGAGTTGGTGCTGGATGGACTTTTAACATGCTTACAACCTTCGGCGTAATCATTTGAGCGAAAGATTCTACTGCTTTGATTTCCTCTGCAGAAGTCAATTCGCCTTTCAAAACGATGACGATTGTTTCATCGGGGAGGCGAAGAACAACATACTCTACAGGCAAGCCTGCAAGTGCCTGTTTCAGCAGATTTTCCGCTTCCTCTGGCGTAATCACTTTCAGAGGTTTTGCGGGTGGCGTAATTTCTTCTTTGGCAGGAACAGTCACTTCTAACCACAACGCTATCGGGGGCGCTGCTTCTTCCCAAATGACAATGTTCGTAGTGCCCTCGGATTTTGCGTTAACGACCAGTTCCCGATCCGTCAAAACAGTCACTGATGCAACTTGCGGGTCCCCGAGGGTGAATCGGTCAATTTGACGCCTCGTGACCAAGACGGCACTCGTTCCTTTATGCATCTTGAGTCTTATCGGTTTCTCGGGTGCGATGGTGACGACTGGTGTCAGTCTTGTGTCAACAACCTTCTCCTCAACTTCTTCAGGTTTTTGACCTGCTATTGCTAAGTTACAAAGGGCAACAACAGCAGCCAGACTTGCTATCCACCTCAGGCTCGTCATCACCTTTCCCCTCCATCCGTCTTGCGTTGTTGTGGAACCACGAAGGTAACTATTTGGTCACCAACAACACCTAAGATGCGTCTTTCCTTTGCTGAATTGCCTCGGGCAGGGGAGAGTTGAATAGGCTGTTGCTGCTCTAACTTTTGCATCCGTTGGTGTAAACTTTGCACCGAACGAGCGAGATGACTTACTTGCGCGGTAACTGGTTCCAAGGTCACTGGGGGCAAAGATGGTTGGCGAGGCTCTCGAATGCTTTCAGGTTGGGTTTGCGGCAACTCCCCATGCTGCTTCTTAACTATGACCTCTGTGATCTGGGGTGAATCAACAAGTTCTTGCAATGTCAAGTCCCTTTCCAAACCTGGTGGAAGCAAAGGCGGGAAAGGTGATGAGTGGAGGGTGTAGTAGAAAGTTGCACCACTGCCCATAGCAAGCGCCACTGACTTAGCCTCTTGAGGCGACAAAGCGACGAGGAGAATCATTTCCTTTTCAGGTGACGGGGTTTGTTGTTGCTGCTGCTGTGACGGTGGCGGTTGGGAAGTGAGCGAAATTTCACCGACTTTGTTGTTAACGGCTAAGACTATTGCTCTCGGGATAATTGTCCGAACCTTCATCCCAGCGAAAACTGCATGAACGCTGATGTAATCACCCGCACGCACTGGAGGCAAAGTCTCTGGACGAGAAATTGTCAATGCCATACCAACTTGTCCAGGCGGGATGAGGTAGGCAGCACTAATCTCTTTCAAAGGTGGTGTGACATGTTGTTGGAAGATGGGTTCGCCTTTTCGGATGAGGACAGTGGTCAAGCGATGGACTACTTCGTCTTTGCGACTAAAAACGCCCTCTGGTGTGGATGAAACTTCTCGCTCTTCCAACAACTCTGGCGTTATCAGTGTTCTCGGCACCAAATCGGTTGCTGCGACAACGATGCGCGAAGTTAACTTTAAAATCGGTTCTGTTGTGGGTTGAACTTCCTTTCCCCTTTTCTTCGCTCCAAAGTAAATGCCCACGACGATTGCAAGAACGAGCGTCATTAAGCCAAACAGCCGAAAATAGCGCAATCTGCGACGCATCTTGACTTCACCTCAACTTGCGATGAAGGGGCAAACTTTCCCGAACCACCACTCTATTGCAAGAGCCAGAAACGAACCCAAACTCAATGCAATCCCGTAAGGCATAGGAGTTTTCATCGGCGACGAATTTGAGATTTTGGTCAATTGGCTGGGCGCTCCTAAAGCTAAACCGAGAAGCGCCCAAATCCGCTTCCAAGTTTCCGATACTGCTCTCTTTTGAGCCAAAACCAAAAGGGACATTGCTCCTCCAAATAGCGCCCCGTAGAGGAAAGCCCAAAGGGCAAAAGTTTGCCATGCGGGCTGCCCTAATCCTTTTATCGTCCCCCAAGCCACTACAAGTTTAACATCGCCCGCTTTCAAAAAGTCAAGGGCAAAGAAAGGGAGCATAAACGCTAAGGCGAAAACAAGCCCACCTACAGAACGAACCAAACCGCCCCAGCCATCAATTGTCGTGTTAAGCAAAATCCCGACCCCAATGGCGGGAAAAGTCAACCAATTGGGTATCTTTCGCCACTTGAAATCGGTGACGAGTGCTATCAAAGACACCAACACAATTAAAAAGTTCGCAACCCAGCCCACCAACCTTTTCCCCCTTGAAATCAATCCTTGC
>FMJZ01007991.1_pt1 | contig 49044 bp, 57 predicted proteins | sample 1987881 | NCBI WGS metagenome assembly FMJZ01 (sample SAMEA4378227, study PRJEB15110) | soil metagenome | biome: soil; feature: Field; material: Soil | place: India | collected 2015-03-11 | depth 0 m
TATGGATGCCTTGGTCTTTGCTGACCCCGCAGCGCAGCCTCTCTTGAAGGACATTCAGACCTACCTCAGTACCGTTGTCGCGCCAATTGCCAACCGCATTGATCAGCAAAAGTCCCCTTTATCGGAAAGTCTGCAAGCCCTAGGGAACTTGGACATTTTTCGTTTGGCGGTACCCAAGGCAATGGGGGGATTGGGGTGCGATCGCCGTACGCTGTGGCATTTGAGCTTGCAACTGGCGCAAACCTCTGGTGCCCTTGCCTTTTTGGTGGCACAACATCAGTCCGCCTTGGGGATAATTCTTGAACATCCTGAAGGGAACGTTGGCCAAACCTACTTGGCGGACTTAATGAAGGGGCAGATGTTGATTGGTGTCAGTTTTTCCCACTTACGCCACAACCCAGTGGATCTACAAGCTCAACCCACCAGTGGGGGCTATCTCCTGCGGGGCACGCTGCCTTGGCTCAGTGGTTTTCAGCACATGACGATGTTTGTCGCCGCAGCCCCCCTGCCGAATGAGCGCATTCTCTTTGCCCTCATGCCCTTTATCAATGCCCAACAGGCCGGCGGCGGCATTTTGCACCTCTCCTTGCCCTTACCTCTAGCGGCTGTGCCCTCCACCCAAACGGTGCAAGCAGAAGTGGTAAATTGGTTAGTCCCGCCGGAAGATGTGGTGGGTATCAGTGAGGCAGATTGGATGGTTGTCCGCGATCGCCAGCAATTGCTGCGAGGCAGTGCCGCCCCCATGGGTTGTGCCCGTGCCAGTTTGCAGATTCTCGCTGAGAGTCCCGACGCCAAAGACCTCTATCACCACTTGCGCGATCGCTGGCACCGCCTTTACGACCACATTCAAGAAGAGCTAGAGAACCTGAATCCCCCTTACCATGCACAACTGCGCGCCGCAGCGATTCACCTTGCCGTCCAAGCGGCTCAAGCTGCCCTGATGACAACGGGTGGCAGTGCCTTAATGCTTAGTCACACGGTGCAGCGTCTCTATCGCGAAGCAATGCTCTACACCGTCTCTGGCTTGAATGCCCCCGTGCGCCATGCCTTGATGGAGGATTTGCTGCTTGAAAAGGGGTCCCCTTGAGCGAGATCAGTGTCTGCCTCCTGAGTGGTTGGCTCGCCCCGCCCCAGTGGTAGCCCAAGAATTACTGGGGTGTCTTCTCGTGCGACAGCAGGCCAATGGTCAACTCTACCGAGGTCGTATTGTCGAAACCGAGGCCTATATGGCCGGCGACCCCGCGTGTCATGGCTACCGTCGCCAAACGGCTCGTAATGCCCCAATGTTTGCGGCTCCAGGGACCATCTATGTCTATCAAATCTATGGCATTCACCACTGCCTGAATATCGCGAGCGATCGCCCAAATTTTGCCAGTGCTGTTCTCATTCGTGCCCTTGAGATGCTCAGCCCACCCTTGCCTCCCCGCAGTGCCGCTGGTCCGGGGAAACTGTGCCAAGTTTTGGGGATCGATCGCCAGCTTTCGGGCTTGATGCTGGGGAAAGAGAGCGGCCTCTGGTTAGAAAAGCCGCCCTACCCCCTGACAGATCCTGTCGTACAAACCACTCGCATCGGCATTTCCCAAGGGCAGGAGATTCCGTGGCGGTGGTATGTGCAGGGCAACCCTGCCGTCTCCCGTTATTCGTAGCCGCCCGTTGTCACCTCCTGCAATTCCTCCGCTTGGTGGAGAAACTGAATGGCCTTTTCGAGGGCTTGTCGGCGATCGCTCACCACATGGTCTGCAGGCAAGCGATCCAAAATGCGAAAGCGTTGGAGCCGCTGTTGCACCTTATCCGCCGAACCATTCACCAGAAAAATCGCCAAACGATGCTTTTGCGCCTCTTGGATCAGTGACTCAATGGCCAACGTTGCCGTCACCCCCAACAGGGGCACACTACTGACATCCAGAATTAGCACCTTATAGTCTGACATGATCGCCTGCCGTTGCGCAATTGCCCAAGCTGAGCCAAAACTCATCGGGCCGCCAAGGTGGAGGAGCAACAGTTGACCCTTGGCTGCGCGGAAGAGTTCTTTTTCCTCAGGGGTGAGGGGCGTTTGGTCATCAGCGTGGGTAATCGCCTTCACATCCTCCGATTGCAGATCTGCCAAGCGCTTGATCGTCAGCATATTGGCAATAAAGACGCCAACACCCACCGCCACAATCAAATCCACAAAGACCGTCAGCAGCATCACACCATACATAATGAAAGCCGCCCGCAGGGACAGGACGTGGGCACGTTTGAGAAAATTCCAGTCAATGATGTCAATCCCCACCTTGATCAGAATTCCCGCCAACACCGCATTGGGAATCGGTTCCGTCAAAGGCGCAGCCCACAGCACCACCAGCAGCAGAATGACGGCGTGGATCATGCCCGATAAGCAGGTGCGTCCCCCCGCTTGAATATTCACCACTGTGCCCATCGTGGCACCGGCACCGGGCAGACCGCCAAACAAGCCAGACAGCAGGTTACCAATACCTTGGCCAATCAGTTCCTTATCGGAATCGTGCTGGGTGCGGGTAATGCTATCGGCAATCACCGAGGTCAGGAGCGAATCAATACAGCCGAGCATTCCCAGCATTGCCCCGTCCACAATCATCGTTTTCAGCGCAGGCAGTGTAAACGTCGGCGGCACAAACTCTGGCAGTCCCGTGGGAATCGTGCCAATGCGGCTCAAACCGGCATCCGCAAAAAAGACCATTGACAGAATCGTGCCCAAAACCAACGCGAGGAGCTGTGGCGGCACAATTCGCCGAATTTTTTGGGGTGTGAAATAAATGAGTCCAAGGGTGAACAAGCCCAAAGTAAGGGCAGCCGGGTTCAGGGTTTGAATCCACTCTGGCAAGTTTTGCACTGCCCCCAAGATCCCCCCTTTACTGCTGTGCCCCAACAGGGGGCCAATTTGCAGCAGGATCATGATCAAGCCAATCCCCGACATAAAGCCAGAAATGACGGTGTAGGGCATGAGGGTGATGTATTTACCCAACCGCAACAGACCAAAGAGAATTTGAAAACAGCCCGCCAGCATCACCACCGTAAAGGCCATGTATAACCCCTGTTCGGGATATTCACTGGTAAGGCGGGTGATCACTGCTGTAATCAGGACAGTCATCGGCCCTGTGGGATTGGAAATGAGTGTTGGTGTGCCCCCAAAGAGAGCCGCAAAAAAGCCAAGAAAGACGACACAGTAGAGTCCCGCCGTTGCACCAGCCCCAGAGGTGACCCCAAAGGCCAAGGCCATCGGCAAGGCGACAATGGCGGCAGTCAGCCCACCAAAGAGATCGCCACGCCAGTAGCGAAAGTGAACTCGATTCACTAAATTTGCTAGCATTTCTACCCCTTTTGGCGAATTTGAAGAGGATTTCATAGCGAGAGCGTTATCGAGAGGACCTCCTAGCCCTGAGGGAGTATCCTTATAACTTACTTATGGCTATGATTAAGAAAAGATTTGATTGAAATAATTCTATGGTTTAGTGGAGACAACCTGTCTAGTAGAACGTCAAAGATTTTCTTATCTGTTCTATAGGAAAAAGCTGGAGAATGAGGACAGAGCGAGATCTGTTCCCTGTAAAACATTGGGTTAAAAGCCCTGCTCCTGATGGCTCCGCCCCGCTAGCGCGAAAGGGCGGCTTTATCTAGTCCTCTATGTGATAAACCCATGCTAGTCAGAGAAGCAAAGCTCCTGCACGGGTCTTCAGAGCAATACCAAGCCCTTGATGAAGCTATCCGCACGGCACAGTTCATCCGCAACAAGTGTATTCGCTACTGGATGGACCATTAGGGAGCCGGTAAATCCGCTCTTTATACCCTCTCTAAAGACCTCGCTAAAGAGTTTGAGTTTGCTAACGAGCTCAAGGCAACCGCCCGCCAAGGGAGTGCAGAACGGGCATGGGCTGCTACCTCTTGCTTTTACAACCGTTGCAAAAAAAAAGAGAAAAGAAAAAGGGCTATCCTCGGGTTAGACCTTGCTTTGACCTAAGTGTGGGCGGCGTGTTCAGAAGTCACTCAGCACGAGAACACACCCTTGCTCCTGTGGGCTTGAGGCGTGTTGGGACACGGTTGCCGTGATACAAATCCTGAAGCGGGGTTTGCAACTGCTGGGCATTGAGCTGAACCAGTCACAAGAATTCCTCGACTTTAGGCGGGGGAGTATGTCAAACTCATGGATTGAGAGACGCAACGTATGAGGAACAACACTCCTATGAGTCAATCACCGCTGGAGGCCTTCTTCCTTGGTCGAGCGACAGCAACGCTCCTGCGTGATCAGGCGCAGCATCTATTTGTAGAATTCCTGAGTCAACTGGGGCGATTTGATGCCGAACAGCAGCAGCGGCTCCATCAATTCATGGAAGAGGTGCAAGCTCGCGCCCGTCAAGAGGCAGAAATGGTGGTGCCTCGGAGTGGGGTGGATTGGCAAGCGTTGATTGATGATTTGCGGGCCGAAATTGCTGCTCTGCGCACGGAACTGCAACGCTACCGCAATCGCGAAAGCTAGGCACGCGGAACAACAATATAGCCGGTTTTTAAGTAGGCATCGGTTGATGCTAGCTCTGGGGAAAAAGACTCACCACCCAAAACCCAGTGGCGATCGCGCCCCCAATACCACCAATAGGCTGCCGTATAGGCACAGAGAACTGCATCGAGTTGATCTTCAAGAGCCTTGAGGTCTCGCCCGTTGGTGGGGATTTCGGTAGTTAGTTCTAGTGCTAAGGGTGGCTCACAGTGGGGAAGCTGGGTGGCCATTAAATCCCTAAGCTCGGCTAACCCTTTGGCTCGTTCTGCAAGGCGGCCTTTTTTGTACTTAATGATTTGGTCAAGTTGAAAGAGGGCGATCGCCGTGGCATGGGGGAAGACTTCAATTTGAAATCGCCCGCGTTCTTGGGGGGTGATCGTCGGCCCATGGTGAAACCCCCGTTGGCTGAGGGCTTGACTAAAACCCGTGGTGTGCTGCGCAAAGGGGGACTGCTGATTCGCAGGATAGCAGCCGGCATGATACCGTCCAAGCACTTGATGGGCTTGGCGATCGCAGGTGCGCATTCCCCGCGAATTGGGAATAATTAGGGGGGCATCCACCGCCACCATGGCTGCTTGTGAAAAGGGTGCATCGCGATCAATCCATGCCAAGAGTTCATCCGTATCACCGGAGCGATCGCGAGCAACCACCACCAAATCTTGCCCCTGCCACTGCAAACAGCAGTACCCTGATGCCCCTCCTTTCCAGGCTAGATCAACGCCGAGAAACCGCATTCGCTGCCATCAACTGTTGTTGTGGTGGATGATCTTGAATCAGCAAAGCAGCAGCCACAACTCCCACTGGCGGTACCAGCACTAATCCCACCACGGGGATCAACAACCCCAAAAACTGCGCCAGACCAAGGCCATAGATTTGTGGCGTATAGGCACGGGTCAAAAGTTTGCGCTCTCTCAAAGAAGTGCTGTGTTTTTCAAGGAGGTAATCAAAACTGCCTCGCCCTAGGAAGAAACTGTTGACGATCGCCATCACGATAGGTTGCAGCGGCCCCGTTAGAAATGAAAGCAGCAGGAAGATCACTTGCAACACCGCATCCCGCAGCGCAAACCAACCCCCGATGATGGTGTTCAATAGATCGCGCCGCCACCCCACCTCAATCGTTTGTCCCATGGTAATTTTTTCAACACGGTTCAGCAGCGGACCAAGGAAAGGAATCACCACAAGGGGAGCCAGCGTTTGATAGCCAATTAGAGCTAAAAAGACAGCAATGAGGGTTGCCAAAATATCAATGAATCCTTGGTAGAGCCACTGCCATTCCCCACCCACAAACCAATCATCACCAATGACTTGAACAGCCCAGAAAGCAGCAATGATAAGCGTTACCCCCAGAACAAGACTCAAGAAGGCAGGTAACAGGAGATAGCCCCAAAGACGATAACGGGCTATAAAAAAAAGGCCACGACCAAAGGCAAAGAAACCCGCCTGAAACCGCTCTCCTGCTGACCAAAGCTGCTTGATCACTAATTGTTCGTTCTAGAAGCCCCTAGGAAAATCCTAGCCTATCCACGGCGGGGCGGCGTACCTTCATCATCCGGCGGCGGTGCATCAGCAACAAAATCAGGGGTATTGACCTGTTCAGCACGGGACATCGGCGTTGCTGTTGGGCGCCATAGCCAACTGGTCAACAGGCCAAGGGTGAGGAGTCCCACCAGTAGAGGGATAAATAGATCCGTCATCGTTGTTTGCCTCATTGAATTCATCATTGTACAGAACCGAAGGAGTTTCCTTTCAGCGCTAGCTGCCCTGACGCAGTATGACTTTTGTAAGTTCCAGTACAGGTCCTTGGGCAAGAATTGAACACACTCAAAACAGTTAAATCCGCTCCCTGTAGCCGCAGAGTTTGAGCTATCGTTGAAGTAGCTGCCTTGGGTGATAAGAGCAATGCCCCTGTCTCCCTTTTGGATTTGGTTAATTGTTGCCATCATCCTTTTTGTGATGGAACTTGTTTTGCCGACAGCGTTTATGGAGGCTACCCTCGGCCTCAGTGCCCTCATTGTCGCGTTTCTCTCGTTTCTGATTCCCAGCTTCTCAATACAGATTTTCCTCTGGATGGTGCTCTCTGTTGTGGTGGTCTTTCTCCTGCGGCGGTATCAACCGAAGCGAGTTCCCCCCGTGCTCAAGGAAGCTGCTGAGGCGGAAACGATTACAAAAATCCCCGCTGGCGAGATGGGGCGGGTGCTGTACGAAGGGATTTCTTGGCAAGCTCGCTGTGATGATCCTCGCTTGGCCATTCCCGAACATCAGCGGGTGATTATTATTGGCCGTCAGGGAACGACGCTGATTGTGATGCCCGAAGATGCTATTCGGTCCTAGGGGGCGATCGCCGTTTCTTGCGGTGTGTGGTGGCTGGATCAATAGGAAAACCCGCAAGGGGAACCACCTGCTCGAGGCGTTCTTTCTCAAGCCGTTTTAATTCCGTGTAATCCACCCAGTGGATACAGTCAACGGGACAGGTATCAATCGCTTCTTGAATCAGTTCAAGGGGGTCACCATCTTGGCGTACCACCCGCGATCGCCCGTAGTTAGGCTCGATGTAAAATGTATTTCGCGCCACATGGGCACAGTGTTTGCAGCCAATGCAGGTAATCTCATCAACATAGACACCGCGTTGGCGATGGGTTCCTCCGAGTTCAGGCTCGTAGCCACTGCGAGGTTTACTTTGGCGGAATTGACCGCCAAGCTCTGGTTCTAAACCAAGGGGCTTATCCATTGCTCGGACTGGCTAGGAACGCCAGCGTTGCAGTACAACCTTGACACTACCATCGGCCTGCTGTTCTGTGGTCTGGACTTGAAAGCCCTGGTCAGTAGCAGATTGCAACACCGCATGGTAGGCATAGCGCTGCGTGACTTTATTCAAAAAGCGATCCACTGACCATGCCTGCTGCCAAAACTCCAAATCCGCCACTAGCTCATACTCAGTGCCATTCCAGCGAAAGCCAATGTCATAGCCATTGTCTTGGGGAACAACGACTTGAGCCGTTTGGGTTTGACCGCGAAACCCGCGCACTTCTTGGGAGCCAGATTGCCACGGTAAGCCCAAGTCCGTTAGGGCAGCCTGTAGGGCGGGTAAACTCCGAATTTGGGTTTTGATTTGGCTGAAGTGCGACATGGATCACCAATCCTCAACGATTACCACTGGGAGGGGACAGATTGAACAACCAATTGACTTTCTTCCTCTTGGGGAGCGTAGTATTCCGCGGTGGGTTGTTGGCTAATGACACACCCCAGTTGCGCTTCAATGGCAGCAGTCACCTCAGCACAGGATGCTCCAGAAATTCCCGTCACCGTTTCAACGACGCGGCCATCGGGATAAATCACAAATTCAAGGGTTTCTAGCATTGGCACAACCGACTCACTCGCAGTTATGACAAACCGCTCACGAGGATAAAATTCAAGTCCTAACCTATGGAACTCATTGTGACGAAGGCTAACCAAAGGAGTCAAGGTCTTTAATAAACTTTACACTCCGCAGCAGTTTCCCCCGGACGCCTGAAGACCTGAAGGATCAGTCATCTATAGAGCGACGTCTGCGCTGAGAATTGATAAGAAATATGTAGATTGTTGTCTTGGACGGGACGGCGGCCTCAAGGCGATCGCGACCTATGAAGCGGGTTGGTGCCTACAAGGAGCGCCTTGGCAGCGAGAGCAACGGCAATATTGTTCGTGTCAAGGTAGCGTTTGCTAAGGTGACAGATACATTGATTGTGATCATAGATAGCAATGGTAAGATCACAGGTGTTGATTTCCCTGCAACGCCTGACGACTTATCTGCTCAGCCTCTGCCCTCGGCCTTGACCTTTATGCAAGAACGGCGTAGTTCTCCTGCACCTGAATTATCTTTACAAAATACGCCCTTTTTTCGGGATTTACCGCAGGCAGTGGTGGAGAAAGCCCTAGCCCACGTAGTGACACGTCAGCATCCCGCCAACCGAGTAATCTTGCTGGAGAATGATTGGGGCACATCGGTTTACTTTATCCTCAGTGGCTGGGTCAAAATTCGCACTTACAACATTGATGGCAAAGAAGTCACCCTGAATATCCTCGGGCCCGGGGAACTCTTTGGCGAAATGGCCCCCCTAGAGGAAGTGCCCCGCTCAACAGATGTGATTACCCTAACACCGACAGTTGTGGCCAATATGCCCGCGACGGATTTTGTCAATCTTGTCAATACTGAACCTCAAGCGGGCATACGCCTCGCCAAGTTAATGGCACGACGGCTACGGCAGCTAAACCGGCGGCTGCGGCTACGGGAATCCGATAGTACGTCACGGGTGGCAGATATTCTGCTGTTTTTGGCCGATGGTCAAGGGCGACAGGGAGCCGATGGCCTAGAAATTCCCAATTTACCTCACCGTGAATTAAGTAGTCTCAGTGGCATGGCGCGGGAAACGGTGACACGGGTGTTGGGGAAACTGGAGCGCAAGGGGATTATTCGCCGCAATCAAGAGAGCTTGTGCATTACGAATCTACGTGCCTTAGAAAGTTTACTCCTATAGGACTCAGAACAATAATGATTGCCCTCAAGAGGATGGCAGCAAGTAATGTCCAATGCTCCAGCCAATGAACACTCCTAAAATTGCCATTTGAATCAGCACTAGCATAATTTGCCAGTTCTGGTAGCCAGCAGCTTTCATTTCAATCCGCACGAGAATTTCAGTGCCAATGAGAATAGCAATCACACTAAAGACATGAAAGGCAATAATGGCAAGGGTGACAGCGGTACTCAGCACCAGCACTGTAAAAAGACTGGGGGTGCCCACGCGCATAGTTAAGCCACTAAAGATACTTTTAGGGTTGCTCTGCCGCCATTGCAACAGGCTAGAGGTGCCACCCACGACAAACACTGTCAGAATTGCTGCCAAAAGAGAAGCATAGGCCGACCACATCCAAGGATAGGCGGACAAATACCAGCCCACGAGTACGTAGCCCAGAACCACCAGCAACAGTAGGGCGAGGGGAAACTTGGTATGGTCTGGCGATGAAGTCATCGCTATCGGGGTGTAAGGTGGGTGCAAATCCACTCTACGGCAGCGGCTAAATCCTCTGCAATGAAGTCGGGCTGACTGGCGTGCTGGTAGCTCCCCTCAAGAACGCGATCGCCAAACCCAGTTTGTACCAAAATCCCATAGCAGCCGGCATTCCGCGCCAGATCAATATCAGTGGCTTTGTCCCCCACCATGACACTGCGGCTTAGATCTAAATCATGATCCCAAGCAGCCGCTACGAGCATTCCCGTATTGGGTTTGCGCCATGTTGTCCAGCCCGCATAGTCGGCAACCACTCCCCCTTCAGGACGGCTGAGATCAGGACAGAAATAAACCGCATGCAACACCGCACCGGCACTTGCGGCTAGCAACTCCTGAAGTCTGTGGTGCAGGGCATGGACATGATCAATGCTGTAATAATCTCGCGCCGGACCTGATTGATTGGAGGCTAAGCAGCAAAACCACCCCGCATCATTGAGCCGCCGCACCGCTTGAGCCACCCCGGGGATGAGCTGCAAATCCTCAAGGCGGTGAATATAGCCCACCTCTTGGTTCAGCACGCCATCGCGATCGAGGAAGACAGCCGGTCTAGCCATGGCGAGCCGCCTCAATCACTGCTGAGACGGAAATATCGGCCATGTTGCCTGTGGCGGACTTGACGGCGCGAAAACGGGGATCGGCGGGCAGGAGTTTGGCGGGATCCGTAGGGCCAAAAAGCGCCACAAGGGGAGTACCCACCGCCACGCCAATATGCATCGGGCCACTGTCGGTACAGAGAATCTGTTGTGCCTGTTGCATTAGAGCTGCCAGTTTGCGCAAGTCTGGAGGATGGCTAATCTTAATCTGCGGTAGCGCCTGCGTTAGCGCACTTACCCATGCGTGATCTTCAGGCCCACAGACCACGATAAAGGGCAGGTGCGGCTCCTGCTGTTGCAGCGTCTGGATGACCTCAACCCAAGCAGCGGGGGGGTAAATTTTGTTAATTCCCTTAGTCAGTGCCATCTGACTCGAGCCACCGTGCAAGAGGCGATACCTCCCAGTAATTCCTAGGCGTTGCCGCTCTGCGATTGCCCACTGTTGATCCGCCTCAGCAATGACGGCCTTGGGCAGGGGACAGGGGGTAGTGATACCAAAGGCTTGCAGTAAGTCGTGGTAGGTGGCGGCACTGTACTGATCAAGGTTGACGGGTACAGCATCGGTGAGAAACCCTAAGGGATTGAGTTTGGCAAAGCCGACTCGCTTGGGAATCCCCGTCAGCCACAGCAGAAAGCGCACTGCTTTACTCCGTCCCAAGGAGAGAATGGCATCGTACTCCCCCTCCCGCAGTGTGCCAATCAGGTTTGCCCAATCCGCTAGGGCATTGCGGTCTTTGAAGTTAAAGGGAATGACTTGGTGGACACTGCCACTCAGTTGGTAGGCAGTAGCGGCACGGGGTTCAACCACCACATCCAACTGCGCCTCTGGAAAATGGGCTTTGAGATCATCAAGGGTGGGAAAAAACAAAATTTGATCACCGATACCGCCGGGTACCAGCGCCACGATATGTTTCATAGCGGTTGAGCACCTATGCAAACTCGCCCTTAATTTTAGCCGTAAGTTTTGGTTGCAGGCGATCGCGCCACGCCAAGGCTAGGGGAAGCTCCGTAAAGGGAATGCGATAGCACTCTCCCGTGGGGGTTTGCAGCACAAGGTGAATGGTTCCTTTGGTAGGAGTGGCTGCTGTCTCAACCCGTTGGCCACTACTCTCGACCCAAACGCTCTGAATATCCCCTAAGTCACAGGTTTGCAAATTAACAATGCCCTGTCGGGTCGGTCGTCCCCATGTTAGGCGATCGCCCTGCTGACCGAGGACAGCGGCAATATCGTACTTACTGGCTTCAAATTGCTGTGCCCACTGGCGATAGTGTTCCAGCTTGCGGTACTCGACCCAGCCCAACCGTGCCAGCACGATAAAAACCGCCAATAGGGGTAACCAGAGCAGACCGTGACTCATGGATTCACCAATAACTGCCGCCGCAGTACATCGAGGGCATTCATGGCACTGAGATGCCGCACCCAATCCCGTCCCCGTTGACCACTGATGCGAAATTCACGGGTAATGACCTCGCCATTGGGCAGTGCCACACCAATATAGACCAGTCCTACAGGTTTAGTGAGCGTCGCTCCCCCTGGACCGGCAATGCCCGTAATGCTCACACCCCAATCACTGGCCAAACGTGTCTTGACCCCTAGCGCCATCTGGGCGGCCACCACGGCACTGACAGCCCCCTCTTGCTCTAGATCCTGAGGAGTCACCCCCAATAAATTCACCTTAACTTCGTTGGCATAGGCAATGATGCCCCCTTTGAAGTAGAGGGAACTCCCCGGCAAACGGGTCAGCATTTCCCCAAGACCACCGCCTGTACAGGACTCTGCCACAGCCACCGTTTGGTGTCGCTCTTGAAGGAGCCGAGCCACGGCACTGGCGAGGGTATCGTCATCGGCACCATAGCAGTCTAAACCCACAATTTGGCGAATCTCGGCTTCGACGGGCTGAATCAGTTGCTGCGCTTCCGCTTCGTCCTTAGCGCGTACAGTAATGCGCAGGCGGGTTTCACCATTGCCGGCGTAGGGGGCCACGGTGGGATGCTCACGGGCGATTTGGGCGGCCACTTTTTCCGCAAGTACGGATTCGGGAATGCCCCAGAAACGCAGCACACGGCTGTAAATGACCTCTTTTCCCCAGCCTTGGGAGCGCAAAAAGGGCACTGCCGTTTCTTGCCACATCTGCTTCATTTCAGCCGGGACACCGGGGAAGGTGAGAATGATGAGACCCGTGCGCGGCTGCCAGATCATGCCGGGGGCAGTCCCCAAGGGGTTTGGGAGAATCTGCGCCCCCACGGGCAGCAGGGCTTGCTTGCGGTTACTGGGACTAAAGCCACCGCGATGGGCATACTTGCGTTCTAGGTCAGCAATAATTTCCGGCCGCTCTTCGAGGGGGGCTTGAAAGAAATCCGCTAGGGTTTCGGTGGTGAGATCATCGGGTGTGGGACCAAGGCCACCCGTGAAAATCAATAGGCGGGCGCGATCGCAGGCAATGGCTACGACTTTCTTAATCCGCGTGGGATTGTCGCCAACCACAGTTTGGTAATAGTGGGGAATCCCTAAGCTCGCCAGTTGTTGCGCTAAAAACTGGGCATTACTGTTGAGAATCTCCCCCAGCAGCAATTCTGTACCCACGCATATAATTTCTGCACTCATTGTTTCAGTCATTTTCGCTGCTGCGCACCCGTTGCCAGACATACCATGAGGCAAAGCCCATTAAAAGAGACGCTGCCACTGCATAGCCCCATCCTCCCGGCAAACCCGCCAACGCTAAGGCAAGGCTGCCCACCCACAGCGTCAAGCAATAGATAAACAGCACCGTCACCCGCTGCGAAAGGCCGGCATTGAGAAGGCGATGGTGCAAATGTTTCTGATCGGGCGCAAAGGGAGACTGCCCTTTCAGAAGGCGGTTAAAAACGACCGTTGACGTATCCACAATGGGCACAGCCAAAATTAATAGAGGCAGCAGAATGGCCACCGCCGTATAGGCTTTGACGAGTCCAATCACGCCCAAACCTGCAAGGGTAAATCCCATGAAGTAGGCGCCCCCGTCCCCCATGAAAATTTGAGCAGGATTGAAGTTGTAGCGCAGGAACCCCAGTGCCCCTCCCGCTAGGGCTGCGGCTAAAAGTCCTGCCTCCGGCTCCCCCATCAGTATACAGACGAAAAACATGGCGGAGGCGGCAATACCCGACACTCCCGCTGCCAGACCATCCACACCATCAATGAAGTTAATGGCATTGGCAATCCCCACCAGCCACACTGTGGTCAAGGGCAAACTCAGCCAGCCGAGGTCAACAATGCCCACAAAGGGCACAGTGATAATGCGAATTTTTACCCCCACCGCCCAGACAATACCCGCCACCAGAAATTGCAGGACAAGGCGTAGGAGCGCTGGTAAAGTCAGCAGATCATCTGCCAGGCCAATGAGGAAAAAGGCCACCCCCCCTAAGGTGACCCCCCAAATTTCATACTCCGCTGGCTGAGGTAGGACACCAAAACCGCCAGCATTCCAGACAATCAGCAGTGCCACCAGATTACCCAGAAAAATGGAGACGCCGCCAAGGCGCACCATCGGACGGGAGTGAATCTTACGTTCATTGGGTCGATCCACAAACCCTGCCTTCTGTCCAAGGTCATTGACAATGGGGGTGACCAACAGGACAACGGCAATGGCAGCAAGGAAGGCAATTAGGTGGTACAGCATCTGCTCAGGGTAGCGGCAGGATTCCCCCTCAGGCTAGCACTGGCTGCGGCAATTGCAAGTGGGGATAGAGGGGAAATTTAGTGCAGAGGGCTGCCACCCGCTCGCGGCAGCGGTTTTTGATGGTTTCATCCGCTGGAGCCTGCAGGCGATCGCTAATAATTTCGGCAATTTCCGTAAACTCAGCCTCAGTGAAGCCACGGGTTGTCAACGCCGGTGTCCCCAACCGTAGACCGCTAGTAACAAAGGGAGAGGCGGGGTCAAAGGGAATCGTATTTTTGTTGGTGGTGATATTGATTTCCCCCATCAGGCGATCAGCCTCTTTGCCTGTCAGATTGACCGATCGCAAATCAATCAGCATCAAGTGGTTATCGGTGCCCCCAGAGACAAGGCGCAGTTGTCGCGCTTGCAGCCCCGCAGCGAGGGCTTGGGCATTGCGGATCACTTGGCCAGAATAGGCTTTGAACTCGGGCTTGAGGGCTTCACCAAAGGCCACAGCCTTAGCGGCAATGACGTGTTCCAATGGTCCCCCTTGGGTACCGGGAAAGACTGCTTTATCGAACTTTTTGCCCAACTCTTCATCACGGGTAAGAATGAGGCCACCGCGAGGACCCCGCAGGGTTTTATGGGTCGTGGTGGTGACCACATCGCAAAGGGGCACGGGATTGGGATGGTGACCTGTGGCAACCAAACCGGCAATGTGGGCAATATCGGCCATGAGGTAGGCCCCCACTTCATCGGCAATTTGGCGGAATTCAGCAAAGGGAATGACGCGAGGATAGGCAGAATAGCCGCAGATGATCAGCTTAGGACGGTGCTGCCGCGCCAAATCCCGCACCTGGTCCATATCGAGGCGTTCCGTTTCAGGATGGACACCGTAGTGAACGACGTTAAACCATTTACCAGAAACGTTGACGGGGGAACCGTGGGTCAGATGGCCACCGTGGGACAAATCCATCCCCATAATCGTGTCGCCAGGATTGAGCAGTGCTAAAAAGACCGCAAAGTTGGCTTGGGCACCGGAGTGGGGTTGCACATTGGCGTGGGCAGCGGCAAAGAGTTCCTTGGCGCGATCAATGGCTAGTTGCTCCACTTCATCCACAAATTCGCAGCCACCGTAGTAGCGTTTGCCGGGCAACCCTTCGGCATATTTGTTGGTGAGAACTGTGCCTTGAGCGGCCATCACCGCAGGAGAAGTAAAGTTTTCGCTGGCAATCAGTTCAAGGTGTTGCTGCTGCCGCTGGACTTCCCGCTGTACCATTTCAGCGACCAAGGGATCCGTTTGCGCAAGCCAATCAATAGGGGGCATTTTATTGTCAATGGAAGGAGATCAACTACCTTACTATCTTATCGCAGATCGCTGCCTGAGCCTTGGTTAGTTGCTCAGTTGCACGTTCCAGAGGCGGGAGGTTTCGAGGCGATCCAGCCACATTTCGTAGAATGCCCGGTTGGCGGCTTGCTCTTGGGGGTCAGTGGTTGTCCAAGGATAGGGGGCAAGGGCGGTGATTGCCGCCGTGGTGACGCAAAACATTGATTTTTGGAAGGTTTGGCAAATTTTCACGTGCAGATCGTCTTCACCTCGGCCTTGGCGGCGATAGAACTCTAAAAGATAGGGAGGGAGATAGTGGCGCATATCCTGCATCAGCAGCGTGGGGGGAATACCAGCTGCACCCGTGGGAATGGGATCGGCAAATAGGGCACCATAGCCAAACTCGCTTTGATCGCGGGAAATTTGCTGGGCTTGGGCATTGAAGGAAATGAGGCCAAAGAAAGGCGTGCCGCGCACAAACACAGCTTCAATATAGGGAATGGCGGTGTCTGGCAAAAAGGTCAGTCCAGCACCGGCGGGGAGAATCTCGTAGGTTTGGCCGTGAATTTTGACGCTGTAGGTAATCGGGCGATCGGCAGCAGCAATCAGCCCCGCGCGAATATGAGCCACGACATCGGGAATGCTGCGAATCTCACCCGCATCGTAGCGATCGCTCAAGGTGAGAAAGATGGGATACATCACCGTCCAAAACTGCCCCAAGCCACTGTAGTAGCAGAGCATCCGCACCGTCTCCAGCAAAAACTCTGGAAAAAGCAGGTTCACGAATTGCATCAGGGGATTGCCCCGCACTTTAGCGGCGATCGCCTTGCCCGCCAATTGCTGAAATTCTGCCGAATCAAGGAAGGCATCAAGACCACCCCCCCCATGCCACATCATGGCGCGCATACAGTATTCGGCATATTCATAGTTAATGCGGTCGTGCCACCAGTGGCGCAGCAGCTTGGGAATGGTAATCTCGCCGTTGAAGTATTTGAAGAAGGGAAAGAGAACAAGAAACTGCCGCTCACTAATATCGCAGAGATTTTCCGCATAGGCCTTGAGCACCACCCCATAGCTTTTGAGGATGCCCACCACTTCCATTACATGGGTGGGTGTATCCGGTAACAGGGCTTGACCATTCAGCAACCGCTCTAGAATGGCAGTACGCAGTTCTTGATGCAGGGAGCTGGGAGCAGCAGTAGTTAAGGTCATGGTGCGGGCAGCGTAGCAATAGCAGTGGTGAGAAGGCTAACAGTGGTTTTACTCCAATGGATGAGCCAGTTGGGAACAATCCCTAAGATCAAGATTAGCGTGGCTAATAGGAGGCTCGGCAGGCGATCGCCCCACGCCACGGGTGGCAAATCCGTCAATTCATTGGGCAGACGACCAAAAAAGACGCGGTTCACCAGCAAGAGAAAATACACTGCTGTTAAGCCCGTCCCTACCATACACAGGAGCGTTTGCACTGGGAAGGTGAGAAAACTACTGCGGAAGATCAGGAACTCGGCCACAAAGCCGACCATGCCGGGGATACCGCCACTGGCCATGACACCGACAATCATCAGGCTACCCACCAGAGGCAATCCCCGCTCTGGGTTCAGCAATCCCCGCAGTACCTCAATATTGCGGCTGCCGGTTTTTTCATAGACAACCCCCACCAACAAAAAGAGGAGGGCGGAAATTAGCCCGTGGCTCATCATTTGGGCAATGGCTGCCAGAATACTCAAGGGGGTGGCAGTGGCAGTAGCCAAGAGAACAAACCCCATGTGCCCAATGGAACTGTAGGCCACCATTTTTTTCATATCCGTTTGGGCGATCGCCATCAGCGAACCGTAGAGGACACTGACCACCGCCCAAGTGGCCAACCCCGGTGCCAAGACTTGCCATGCCTGCGGGAACAACTGCACTCCAAAGCGCACTAGCCCATAGGTACCCAGTTTCAGGAGTACCCCTGCCAGCAGCACAGAAATCGGCGTGGAGGCTTCGACGTGGGCATCGGGTAGCCACGTATGGAAAGGCACGAGGGGAATCTTGATGCCAAAGCCCACCAAAATCAGCCCCAACAGAACAAGCTGTGAACTCAGGGGTAAGAGAGTGGATAACTGGGGGTCAAAGTCAAAGGAGGAGGCATGGGCTAACCACACCAGTCCCAGAAAGCCAGCCAAGAGCAGTACCCCAGAAATAGCCGTGTAAATTAAAAACTTCGTGGCCGCATAACTGCGCCGTGCCCCACCCCAAATGGCAATCAGAAGGTAGAGGGGAATCAACTCCAGTTCGTAGAAGAGGAAAAAGAGCAGCAAATTGTCGGCCAAAAAAGCACCACTGACACCCGCATTCAACAGCAGTACCAGTGGGTAATACAACCGAGGACGGGGCAGATTGACAGAAGTGGCCAATAGGGCAATCAGGGTCAGGAAGTTATTTAAGACCAATAGCGGCAGCGACAGGCCATCCACGCTCAGGCGATAGCTCAAGCCCAGTGGCTCTAGCCAAGGAATCACCTCGGTTAATTGCGGTGCTGCATTGCCGGGGTCAAATAGACGAGCGATCGCGAGACTGACGACAAGGGCGATCGCCATCACCACAGCGGCTAAACTGCGGTAGGTACGCCCCAAACTCTCAGCGGGCAACAGGCTGAGGGCAAGGGCACCCAGCAAGGGCACCCCGAGGAGAAAACTCAACAGCGGCATTACAGTAGTAGCCATGCGATCGCCCCCCCGAGAATCGCCACACCAATAAACACCAGCAGTAAGTAGGCTTGGGATTGACCGCTGGCAGTGTACTTGAGCAACTCACCCCCAACAAGGGACACCACACCCGTTGTATTGACAATGCGATCGACAATGTGGCGATCCACCCAAGCACTCACCTGCGCGAGCGATCGCACCGCCCAGATCACGGTATAGCGATACAACGCTTCAATGTAAAAATCGTAGGCCAGCAGATCCTGCACAAAGCGCAAGGGTATCTTGATGGGGCGCGTCCAACTGCGCTTGAGGGTAACAAAGCCACCCAAAAGAATCCCGACCAATCCCGACAGCACAAGGAGCGCCACGATCGTCCAATCAATGGTCTCTGGTAACAACTGCACCCGCTGCAAGATCAAGGGCACCAGCACATTCAAAATACTCAAGGTCACCATTGGCACGGCCAGAGGCCAAGGCACTTCAGGGGCACGGCGGGTTTTGGGCTGAGCAGGCCCTAGGAAGACCAAGCGAAAGACACGGGTAAGGTTGACAGCCGTCAGGACATTGACGACTAAAATCAGACCCACCAGCCAGGGCATTGTTTGCCAGTAGTAGCCAATACCGCGATAAAACGACCAAAAGGCACCCAGGGGCAGACAGCCAATCAGGGATAGACCGCCAATCACAAAAGCTGAACTTGTCGCTGGCATCCGTCCGCCTAAGCCCCCCAATTCCGTCAAATCCTGACAGTTGGTGGTCATAATCACACTGCCAATACTCATAAATAGCAGTGCCTTGGCGATCGCGTGGGTGAGCAATACAAACAGAGCAAAATCCGTCCAATTCGTGCCGACCCCAATAAACACCAGCCCTAGATAGACACTAGTCGAGTGGGATAGTGCCCGTTTAATGTCAATTTGGGCAATGGAGACAAGGGATTCACTGATGGCTGTCACCGCCCCAATCAGGATCAGCGCAATGTTTGCCCCCGGACAGGCCACCAGAATCGGCTGTAGCTTAATGAGAATATAGGCACCCGCCGCCACCACCACTGAGTTGCGCATAATCGAGGCGGGGTTGGGCCCTTCCATGGCTTCATCGAGCCACAGGTGCAAAGGCACTTGAGCACATTTACCGGTGGGACCTGCAATCAAGGCTAAGCCCAGTAAAAACCCCCAACCGTCTGGTAAATTGGCGTGTTCTGCCCATTGGTAGAGATCGGGAAAATCATAACTCCCCGCAAAGCTGCCGACAGCTACTACCCCCATCAGCAGCAGAATATCCCCCACCCGTTTGGTGAGAAAGGCATCCCGTGCTGCTTTGACCACAAGAGGCTGAGCATACCAAAAGCCAATCAGCAAGTAGGTGGAGAGGGTCAGCATCTCCAAGAGGCCATAGCTTAGGAGCAATGAGTTACTGATTGCAATGCCACTGAGAGCCGCCTCAAAAAAGCCCATTAAGGCAAAGAAGCGGGCCATGCCCCAGTCCTTTTCGAGATACCCTAAGGCAAAAATCTGGGCGAGGATACTCAGACCCGTCACCAATTCCATGGCCCCCGTGGTGACGCTGTTGATGAGCAATGAAAACGAGAGATCGAGTCCCGGTGCCTGTAGCCAATGCCAAACAAGGGTTGCAGTGGCGCCACTGCGAGTTTGTTGCAATAGAAAAAAGCCATGCACAAAAGCAACAACCGTCATCAGCAGATTGAAATAGGCGGCGGGTCGAGGCCCCGTGCGCCGCACATAACCGGTGGCCCAAGGCAACGTCAGGGCTGCACCCACTAAGCCATAACAGGGCACCCACCAACTGGTTTCTAACAGTGAATTTGGCATGGCAAAAATGAAGCTTGCGGTTGAGGACGTTTGCAATCATGCTCTCTTCGTGTATTTTACAGGCTGGGGTTCCGCCGCAGTTTTGAGCTCAATCAATCATGGCGCAAGGATTCACTCTAGGGAAGGTTGAGCAATGGGGGCGATCGCCCTTTCTCGCTATCGTCCTAGCGGTTACAGTTTTTCCCACCCCACCCGCCCCAGCTCAAACGATCGGCCAGCGGGGAATGGTCACGGCAGCTCAACCTGCAGCAGCCAAAGTAGGAAGAGACATCCTTAAGGCAGGGGGCAATGCCGTGGATGCAGCCGTGGCAACCGCATTCATGATCGCCGTCGTTGAGCCCTATGCCGCTGGGATTGGCGGTGGTGGCTTTGCCCTTGTGTATCAGGCACAATCCCAAACCATGCGTGCCCTTGATTTTCGGGAGCGAGCCCCCCTGCAAGCAACACCGACGATGTACCTCAACGCGAAGGGTGAGGTGATTCCCCGCGCTAGTTTGGATGGGGTCTTGGCCGCAGGCACCCCCGGCACCGTTGCTGGCTTAGCTGCTTTGCACCAACGCTATGGTCAACTCCCTTGGTCTCAGGTGGTGGCACCCGCCATTCAGGCTGCCCAACAGGGGTTTGCGGTTACCCGGCGTTATCAGCAGTGGGCAACGATGCGCCAAGCCGTTCTGCAGCAGGATGGTACCGCCGCGCGCATTTTCCTCAGGAATGGTCAAGTTCCCCCCCTGGGTACTCTGATTCAACAGCCAGAGTTGGCAAAAACCTTGGGAGCGATCGCCCGCAATCCGCGCAGTTTTTATGAGGGTTGGATTGCCACAGCGATCGCAGACTTTATGGCGCAGCAAGGGGGCAAAATCACTTTAGAGGATTTACGAACCTATATCCCCGTTTGGCGAGAGCCAATTTGCGGCACCTATCGTGCGTTTCAGGTCTGTTCGATGCCACCCCCCTCTTCTGGTGGCGTTGCCCTTGTGCAAATGCTCAACCTCTGGCAACTGCTGCCCCCTGCTCCCACCCCCAGCGATCGCGGTCACTACCTAGCCAGCGTGATGCAAATTGCCTACGCCGATCGCGCCCGTTACTTGGGCGATAGTGACTTTGTGCCTGTGCCTGTCACTGCCCTCACCCGTCCTCGCTATGCCCAACAGCGGGTCAGCGAAATTCTTCCCCGTCGTGCCCGTCCCCAAAGCGCTGTAAGTGCCGCAACCCCGATCCAACTTGCAGAGTCAGACAACACCAGTCACCTGAATGTGGTGGATGTCCAAGGGAATGCCGTCAGCCTAACTTTTACGATCAATGGCCCCTTTGGAGCGGGTGTGGTGGTGCCACAAACGGGGATTCTCCTCAACAATGAAATGGATGATTTTGCCATTGCCCCCAATCAACCCAACCTCTTTGGTGTCGTCGGTATTCAATCGGACAACGCCCCCCTAGCCAATGGCATCGCACCCGGCAAGCGTCCCCTCTCGAGCATGAGTCCGACAATTGTCCTAAAGGATAATCACCTCAATATGGTTTTAGGCTCCCCCGGCGGCAGTCGCATTATTACCACAGTGTTCCAAATATTTCTGAACGTCGTTGATTTAGGGCAGGATGCCGCCACCGCCGTTGCCAGTCCCCGGATCCATCAGCAGTGGGCACCGGATACCCTCTTTGTCGAGCCAACCATTCCGAGTTCTTGGACTCAAACGTGGCAGCAGTGGGGCTATCAGGTAGAACCAACCCGTCCTTGGGGAAATGCCAGCTTGATTCGCGTTTTGGATCATGGACAATTGGAAGGGGCAGCCGATCCTCGGGGGGAAGGGGCTGCCATTGGTTGGTAGAGGAAACATATGGCACAGGTGAGTATGGCCGCCTTAGTGGCCGCAGTGCGCACAGGCAATTGGTTGATTAGTTTTCCCACAGATACGGTGCCCGCCTTGGCCAGTCGTTGCGATCGCGGGGAGTTGATTTACACCGCCAAGGAGCGCCAACCGGATAAACCCTTGATCCTCATGGGCGCCAATCCTGAGCAACTCTGGCCCTTTGTGCGCGGTAGTGCCGCTGAATGGGAGCAGTGGTCTGCCATGGCCGCACGTTACTGGCCGGGAGCCGTGACCTTGGTGTTGCCCGCTGCTGAACTTCCTGCAGGTTTGAACCCCCTAGGTACAGGCACGATTGGCTTACGAGTTCCCGATTGGCCGCCAGCCCAAGCCCTCCTTGAGCAAACAGGACCGTTGGCCACCACCAGTATTAACCGCTCAGGTCAGCCGCCGCTCATTGAATTGGGGGCGATCGCCCGTGAGTTTCCCCAAGTACTGACGCTCCACCCGTGGCAGTTACCCCCTACCCCCCCAGAACCCTCAACCGTGGTGCAATGGCAATCGGGGGAATGGCATATCCTGCGCCAAGGGCGAGTGCAGATTAAAACACCCTAATACTGGGAATCAATTTCCCCAGAGGCGACCCGTTCAAGGAGTTCCTGTAAAATTTTTTCCTCTTCTTCGGAAATTTTGCCATCGGAAAGCACTGCGTCAATAATTCGGCCATGCTCTTCGAGAGTAAGAATTTTATCTTCTAGGGCTTTTTCCACCAAAGCTTTAATTTGGGCTGTATCCATATTGCGACTCCGCGTCGTCACTGCCAGTATAGCCTCACCTTGGATCAGGCGGAAATTTATCTCTATTGGCAAGGAAATTGGTTATCCAAGGGGTAGGGGCAGGTTTCAGGGAGATCTGAGTAGTCCAAGGGGGTTTCACACACCACTAAATCTTTGCCAGATTCACAGGCCTCAGCGATCGGCTGGGGCAGGCAGGGTTGCAGGCTGAGGTTTTGATGAATGAGTTTCTCCACAGCGCGCCGTTGTTCGCGACTGGTTACTCGCCAGCTTTTACTACGTTTTTGCGGCGGATAGTCCCACTTCAGGAGATGTCCAATGAGAATCCCTAGGCGATTTTCTAGCTCCCGACGCTCCTGCCGTCCCAAGGCTTCGATTTCCACCACGAGGTGGGCAATATCAAGGTGGCCAAAGTCTCCTGCCTTCAGTAACTTCACCTGCTCTAGGGTTCAAGCATAAAAGTCGCTTTCCTAAAGGTTGCTTTACATGATTTTTGATGAGCTGATCCCCTCAAGCTGCATCTTAGATAATGTACGCTGCAAAAAATTGCCCCAAGCTAGGACTGGCACTCACCAGCGTATGAAAGATACGACTCCCAGCTTCATGCCCTGGCTGAATGGGAAACATTCTCTGCCACGGTTCCGGCGGGTCTAACCATTGCCAGTGGGCACCAGCAGCATGGACAATCGGCCAAGCGGGGGCAACATCCCAAATGCGAGGTGTGCGCTCTACGGCACCGAGGGTATAACCCGCAGCAACGGTCAGCAAGTTGTAACTGGCGGATCCCAACATGCGAATTTTGCAGGGGAAAGAATGCTTGAGCACATTAGTACTGCGGGCACAAAGACTAAAAAACGTCTGCAAAGTTGGCTCACTGACCTTGACGCGAATAGGTTTCTCATTCAAATAGGCACCGTTGGCATGGTCAGGGGCTTGATAGAAGCCATGAAACGTCTGCTGAAAGCCGGGAACGTGCACATAGCCAAATACGGGCGTGCCTTGGTAGAGCAGACTGAGGGCAATACACCAAATGGGCAGACCATGACTATAGTTAGTCGTGCCATCAATGGGATCAATGATCCAACACCACTGTTCACCACCGTAGGTGTGGTTTCCCTCTTCACTCAGACAGCCGTGGTGGGGAAAGCGCTCTTGTAGCATCTCGGTGATTTTCTGATCGGCCCAAAGATCGGCGCGGGTAACAAGACTACCATCGGCTTTGCGATCGCTGGGGGACTGCCCTGCCCACTCCAGCAAACGGGGGGCAACCACCTGTTGAATCTGTTGACAGGTTTCCAGCACCGCAGACCAAAACCCTGAGTTCACTGGCTGTCTCCCACCGCGATACAATGAGCACGTCTGATTCTATACCCACGAGGCAATCTTCGTCCCGATTCCCCATGGCACAAACACTGGTTGTCAAAATTGGCACATCGAGCTTAACGGGGGGCAAAGAAGGGAATCTGGCCTTGGCCACCATTGCCCAACTGGTGGAGGTTCTGTGTCACTGTCAACGGCGGGGCGATCGCGTGGTGCTCGTTTCCTCTGGGGCGGTGGGTGTGGGTGCTGTGCGCTTGGGCTTGACAGAGCGTCCCCAACAATTAGCCCAAAAACAAGCAGTGGCAGCAGTGGGGCAGGGACACCTAATGCGCATGTACGATGATCTTTTTTCAGTGCTGCGCCAGCCCATTGCCCAAATCCTCGTGACGCGGCAAAATTTTGTCGATCGCCAGAGCTACCTGAATATCTACAACACGTTCCAAGCGCTGTTTGAACTGGGCGTCATCCCCATTGTCAATGAAAACGATACAGTGGCGGTGGATGAACTCAAGTTTGGCGACAATGATACCCTCTCAGCCCTTGTAGCGAGCCTTGTGGAAGCCGATTGGTTATTTTTGCTCACGGATGTCGATCGCCTCTACTCAGCGGATCCGCGTATTGATAAGACAGCCGTTCCCATTGAGCGGGTGGTCTCCTTAGCTGAGTTAACACAAACGATTCAAATTGGTGCTGCTGGCTCCCCTTGGGGCACCGGGGGCATGACCACCAAAATTCGGGCTGCCGAGATTGCCACCGAAGCCGGGGTGCGCACTGTCATTACCGATGGGCGATCGCCCACCAACCTCCTGAAAATCCTGGCAGGTGAACCCCTAGGCACCCATTTTGAACCTCGTCCCAAAACCATCAATGCCCGTAAACGCTGGATTGCCCGTGCCCTCATTCCCAAAGGTGAGTTGTGGCTCGATGAGGGTGCCGTTAAGGCCATTACTGTGGGTGGCAAGTCTCTTTTGGCAGCAGGCATCACCCGTGTTGCAGGGGAGTTTCAAGCCCAAGATGCCGTGAAGCTCTGTGACCCCGCAGGAACTGAAATTGCCCGTGGCCTTGTCAACTACAACAGCGAAGAAATCCGTCGTGTGCAGGGGCAACAGTCCACGGAATTGGCCAACATCCTCGGCTATGCCGGTGCCGATACAATTGTCCACCGCGACAACCTAGTCGTGACACTGTGACGGTGTTCTATCCTCAAGCACAGAACGATAGCCAACCAGTGCGGTAAAATTACTCACTAATTGTGACGGTTTATGCAGCGATTGGGGGTAGGTTTTGCATCTGGCATAGCCCCACCAAGGAAGGCGTATTTAGCACAGGACCTGATTGGCGGAAAAAGTATGGTTCAGTTCCACATCCAACCAGATAGCGAAATTCCTGCTTCAACTCAGCTCTTTAATCAAATTAGTTTTGCGATCGCTGCACGGCAATTTCCGCCGGGGTATCGCTTGCCCAGTACGCGGCAGCTCGCCATGCAAACCGGATTGCACCGCAACACGATCAGCAAAGTTTACGAACGCCTTGAAGCTGCTGGTTTAGTCGTGCCCCAAGTGGGGTCGGGCATCTATGTGCGTGCCCTCGGCCAAGAGGAAACCCGTCCCCGCCAACGCCGACCCGCTGTTGTGCCTGTACACCGCATTGTCCAAGAAAGTGTCGATACCCTCCTCGAAATGGGCTATTCCCTGAGTCAAATTCGCGAGCTGTTCCTTGCGGAAATCGACGCCCGCCAGAAAGCCGGGGTGAGGGTCTTGGTGACGGTGCCCCGCCACGATCAAGGGGCTGGCGAACTGATTGTTCAGGAGCTGCAACAACTGCTGCCAATTCCCGTAGAACTGATCTTTCTTGAAGACTTGGAAACTGTCCTTGATGGCGATACCTCTGCAACCGTCGTTACCGTGCGCTATTTTGCCAGCATGACGGAAGCGATCACCCGCGATAAGGACGTGCGAGTATTTTTCATCGACATCTACAACTACCAACGGGAACTGGAAGTGGTACGGCAATTGCCGAAAGGCTCCTGCTTGGGGTTGGTCAGCCTCAGTTCCGGCACCCTTGGTGTTGCAGAGGTCATGATCCACAGCCTGCGGGGGGATGAGCTTCTCTTGGTGACAGCTCAAGCCAATGATAGCTATAAGCTCAATGCCCTAGTTCACCGTGCCCAAACAATCATTAGCGATCGCGCCAGTGGGGAACGGGTCAAAGCAGCCATTGCGGCGGCTCGCCATGAGCTGATTCGCATTCCCCGTCTCATTTGCTGCGAAAGCTACATTGATCCGCAGTCGGTTGAACTGCTGAAACGGGAAATTGGTCTGACGGAGGATCTCCCCCTCGCAGCCAAAGCCTCTTGACTCAGGGATTGAGCTCATTCAGGCTATGGGACAATTGCACGGTGATTGCCTGATGTTTTGCTTGATTGTGCATTGCATCTAGTTGTAGGTTCGTAAGATAACCTAGGCCAGCGGCTAGACCACAGTACAGGATGCCGACAGCACTGACTTTTGGCCAATACAAGCTCATAAAACGCCACATGAATTGACTCCTCATTTGCGGAACCACACCACCAAATCAAAACCCCTGCTGCTAGCCCAAAACATAGCCCTCTTTACAGGGATGGAACACAGTTAAAACGGCAAAAGTCTCTATGGGAGAGAAGCGCCCCTTTGTGTCCCCCATGTTTTAGGACAGGGTTGTCCCCAGGAAATCTTTGGAGAACTTCCTAAGTGAGGGAAAGCGGTTGGCGAGTAGGGAGCACATTATAAAAAGTTATTTCCAATTTTACTCATTGAGCTCAGACGCGTACTAAGCGTGTTACAGTTATTAAAACTTATGCAATATGCGGTAAAGTCCTGAATTGGTAAGGACTTGAGAAAGATTAAAGAAGTCTTCTAAAATCATCTAGAAAATGTTAATTATTTTTTATTTTGGTTCACCCAGCAAGCGTGGATACCCTCCCTGCAGTGCGCATTGTCCTTGTTGAACCCCAAGGGGAGATCAATGTTGGCAGCATTGCCCGTGTGATGAAAAATATGGGGTTACAGCAGTTGTGGATTGTCAGTCCCCGCTGTGATCCCAAGGGAGAGCTAGCCCAGCGCTGGGCAGTTCATGCAGAGGATGTGCTCCAGCAAGCAAGAATGACGGACTCCCTCGCAACGGCACTGGCAGATTGTCAGCGGGTCTTTGCCACAGTGGGGCGAGAGGTGGCGGATTTGGCGTTACCCTTGTGGACACCGCGTCAGGCGGCATCGCAACTGTTGGCTGTCCCGCAGTCGGCACTGGTCTTTGGTCGCGAGGATCGGGGACTCACGAATGCGGAATTGGAGTGCGCCCAGGGTTTGGTGCAGATTCCTACGGCCAATGCCTATCCATCTTTGAATCTGGCGCAAGCTGTGGCCGTATGCTGCTATGAGTTGTGGTTGACGGCCTGCGACAGTGCGGGAACTTTTCCCCAAGGGTCTGCCGCCCGCTTCGAGCGGTTGCAGGGGTTTTATGATCATTTAGAGCAGGTGCTGCTCCAGATTGGTTTTTTGTATCCCCATACCGCTGCTAGTCGTATGGCCAAGGTGCGATCGCTCCTCGGGCGCGCCTACCCCACGGATGCCGAAGTGGCGCTGTTGCGGGGCATGGTTCATCAGGTGGAGTGGGCGATTCAGCACGCAGCCGCAATTTCTTCGGACACTTTCCCTCTAAAGTAAATGGCATGGTTGCTCAGTCTCGTTCAATGGTTCAGCCCTCTGGTCTTTCCTCACTGCCTCGTCCAGTCACACCCCCAGCCCCGCCCCGTCCCAATTTGTTCTTAATGACTTTTCGCTTTGGCGTGAGTGTGGTGGCCCTTGCTGCGATGGTAGGAACGGTGCTGTCGGTGTTGCACCCTGAAGAACTGGCCCTCGAGACCACTGCCAGTCAGGCGATCGCCCCTGAAACACCAACCGCCAATTTGCCCCCAGAACGTCCCCTCCCCGCGCTGCAACAGCAAATTCAACAACTGGTTACCCGTCAACCCAATCTGACGGCGGGGCTATACTTTTTTAACCTCGACTCTGGCGCCTCCCTCAATGTAGGCGGTGATGAGGTCTTTCCAGCGGCCTCTACGATTAAATTTCCGATCCTTGTTGCCTTTTTCAAGGCGGTGGATGAGGGACGAGTCACGCTCCATGAACGCCTGACGATGCGTCCCGATCTCATTGCTTCTGAGGCGGGCACATTGCAATACCAAAAGCCCAATTCCCAGTACCCTGCCCTTGAGGTGGCCGATTTAATGATTACCATTAGCGACAACACGGCAACGAATATGATCATTGATCGTCTCGGGGGCGCAGCCGTGCTGAACCAACAGTTTCAGGAATGGGGGTTAGAAAACACGGTGATCAACAATCTGCTACCGGATATGAAGGGCACTAACACCACTAGCCCCCGCGATTTGGCAACGCTGATGCTGAAAATTGGTCAGGGGGAAATTGTCTCGCCCCGTAGTCGCGATCGCCTGCTGGACATTATGCGGCGCACGGTCACCAATACGCTCTTGCCCGCTGGTCTTGGCAAAGGGGCCACCATTGCCCACAAAACCGGAGATATTGGTATTGTGGTGGGGGATGCGGGCATGGTGGATATGCCCAATGGCCAACGCTATGTGGCAGCAATGATGGTGAAACGCCCCTACAATGATCCCCGAGGTAGTGAACTCATTCGCCAAGTCTCGCGGATGGCCTACCAAGCCTTCGAGAAACTTCCTCCTCCTCAGCCCTAGATGTCGCAGCCACTCCTGACTTTAGAGAATGTGTGCCGCTACTTTGGCGGCCTCAAGGCGGTTGATCGCGTGTCCTTTAGCGTTGCAACGGGGGAGATTTTGGGCATTATTGGCCCCAATGGCGCTGGTAAAACCACCCTTTTTAACCTCCTGACGGGGTTAATTCCTCTCACCTCAGGGGAAATTCAGTTTCAGCAGCAGCCCCTGCACCCGCTTAAGCCCCATCAGATTGCTGGGTTGGGGATTGCCCGCACGTTTCAAAATATTCGCCTCTTTCCAGAGATGAGTGTTTGGGAGAATGTGCGCATGGGACAGCATCTCCATGCCCCTGCCAGTTTCTGGGCAAACCTCTGGGGGGCAGCGCCTGTACGTTATGCTCAGGAGCGCTTGGAGAACCGCGCCAAGGAACTCCTCTCCTGGGTGAATCTCTACGAGCGGCGCCACGAGCGGGCAGGTAACTTACCCTATGGTGAACAACGCCGCCTTGAACTGGCGCGTGCCTTGGCACTGCAACCACGACTGCTCTTGTTGGATGAGCCAGCTGCGGGTATGACCCCCAAGGAAAAGCAAGACCTCTGTGAGTTGATTCGCCGCCTCAAGGAGACCTTTGACCTGACGGTGATTCTCATTGAGCACCATGTGCCCTTGGTGATGAGTTTGTGCGATCGCCTAGCGGTGTTGGACTTTGGTCAACTCATTGCTCTGGGTGATCCCCTGACAGTTAAAAATGATCCCAAGGTGATTGAGGCCTATCTTGGCGGTGATGTTTAGAGCCACAGATCACTACTTCCAAGGACGCACGGCGATTCTTGCCACCAAGCACGGCAAAGAGCAGGCGATCGCCCCAGTGCTAGCTCGCTTGGGAGTAACGGTGGTTGCGGCCTCGGATTTTGATAGCGATCGCTTTGGCACGTTTAGCCGTGAAATTCCCCGCTGTGGCACCCAAGAAGAGGCGGCTCTTGCCAAAGCAGAAGCGGTGCTAGCACAAACGGATGCAGACTTAATCATCGCCAGTGAGGGGAGCTTTGGCCCCCATCCCCAATTTCCGATGCTGCCGAGCGATCGCGAACTCATCCTGCTTGTGGATCGCCGCCATGACCTTGTCTTGCGGGGGGAAGTGCTCTCCCTAGAAACGAACTTTAACCATGCCACCGTGAGCAATCTTGAAGAGGCCTTGGCCTTTGGGGCACGGGTGGGCTTTCCAGCGCATGGTTTGATTGCGATGGCGCAGGCTGATCCTCTGCCCAATACGCCAATTTTCAAAGGGATTCAAAGCGAGGAACAGTTGCAAAGGGCGATCGCCATCCTGCAAACCGATAGCCCCACCATTCACCTTGAAACCGATATGCGTGCCCACATGAACCCGACGCGCATGCAGGTAATTGCTCAAGCGGCTGTAGAGCTAGTTACAGCGATGGCTCAGGGCTGTCCTCAGTGTGGTTGGCCGGGGTTTGTGGCTCGTGAGAAACTGCCGGGGCTACCCTGTGAACTGTGTGGCGCACCCACCAGCGCCATCAAAGCTAGCCGTTACCGCTGTCAACGCTGTTTGCACCAACTCACAGTGCCGGTTCCTGAAACCGTTGCCGATCCCAGTCAATGCTACTTCTGCAACCCCTAGGCAACGACAAAGACTTGGTATAATCCCTTGTACAGCCCTCGGCACCGCTTGAGCCATCCTGTCGTCTGCATTCCTAGCGCATTTTTTGAGGAGTGACCCATGACACCCCGCTATTTAACCAGTCTTGCCCTTGCTGCACTCACTCTCAATCTCGGCAGTATCGCCCTTGCCCAGACTGCAAACACGAATAACCCCATGGAAGGCTGGCAACAAAACGGCAACGCCAATGATTTGGGAAGCATTCTGAATCCCCAGAATGGCAACTTTTCCATGCCCGGACTGATGAATCGACTGCGTTTGATGGATGGTCGCGATCCCAACGAAGTGGTGGCGGATCAAATGGAAAATCTTAATGCTCAAGCAGAGGCCTTTCGCAAACGGCAGCAGCAACAATTTCAAAATTTAACGGTTACGCCCTAGGACGGGGATAGTATGTCCCCAAGGGTATTGATTTTGGGCTTAGGTCATTGGGGACAAACACTGACATACCTATTTGAGCAACAGGGCTGCACGGTCTCCTGCTGGGGGCGATCGCAGGGGGCACTCTCGGCTGTTCTTTTCCAAGACATTCATTTACTGGTTTCGGCTCTCCCCATCAAGGCCGTACGGGAAGTGGCTGCCCAAGTCGCCGCCCTTCAACCCCCCTTAGACATGATCCTTGTCAGTGCCACGAAAGGCCTAGAATCGGAAACCTTTGCCACAGCAGCGGATATTTGGCAAAGTTACTGCCCGCATCACAATCTTGTGGTGCTTTCGGGACCCAACCTAGCCAGTGAAATTCAGCAGGGACTACCGGCAGCAGCAGTGGTGGGGGGCAATCTAGCAGCGACAAAGCAAGTACAGGACTGTTTGGGCAGTACCACGTTTCGCCTCTATAGCAATCAGGATCGGCGGGGTGTGGAAATGGGGGGCATCTTCAAAAATGTGATTGCGATCGCCTGTGGCGTCAATGATGGTCTGGGTCTTGGCGTCAATGCCCGCTCTGCCCTGATTACCCGAGGACTGGTGGAAATGGTGCGGGTGGGTACCCACTGGGGCGGACAAGTGGAAACCTTCTACGGCCTTTCAGGGTTAGGGGATCTCCTTGCCACCTGTACGAGCGCCCTCAGTCGCAATTATCAAGTGGGGTGGCATCTTGCCCACGGTAAATCCCTCTCCCAAGCTCTCGCCCTGACAAAAGGGACTGCTGAAGGGGTGAACACCGCTCGGGTGCTCTGCACCTATGCCCAGCAGCACCAGTTAGACATTCCAATTACTGCGATGGTGAATGCTGTTCTTGGGGGCCATCTCACTCCCCAAGCTGCCCTCAATTGTCTTTTGGAGCGTCCCTTTAAACCGGAGATTATTCCTAGTCAGTAGCTTCAGTCCTTGGCTGTGACCTTGTAGGGGGTGCCGGCAGCGCCGCAGGAGCCGTTTCACTGACGGGAATGGCCACAGGGGGACGGTCAAGACTGAGCATCAAACCGACTGCCGTTGGCTCAATCGGTAGGGGAGATACCTCTGGCTCAATGCGGGCAGGACTTGTGATGGCCACAGGCAGACCGGGGAAGGGATTGGGAATTAGACCCGTAAGCATTGCCACGAAGGATGCCGCTAGGGTTGCCCCCGCACTCCCTAGGACCCAAATCCGACGGGGGCGCTTGGCCTTAGCAATCACTTGAGCGGCCAACTGATCCGCTGGACAGGGGGTCAAGGGCACGGGCAGCTCTTGCATCTGCTGCTTAAGGGTCAGGAGTCGCTGATAGAGGCGTTGGCCTTCGGGGTCAGTCGCCAGCCATGCTTCCACCTGTTGCCGTTCCGCAGCCGTCACCTCACCATCAAGGTAGGCGCTCAGGAGTTCAAAGGTATCGCGTTTGCAGTGATCAAGTTCATCCATCATAGGGGTCTGTTCTTGCAGGAAAAGAGTAGGGGTGATTCGCATCAGGTTGAAGGGAGATCGAGGTGGGGTTGGAGTTCTAGTTGCAGTCGCTGTCGGGCACGGGCAATTCGCGATTTCACGGTTCCGAGGGAAACCCCAGTGATTTGGGCAATTTCTTCGTAGGAGAGGCCTTCAATTTCCCGCAGGACAATCGTTGTCCGAAAGGTTTCCGGTAGGTTGGCGATCGCCCGCCGTAATTGATCATAGAATTCATCTGTGCGCAACCGGTCATCGGGACTGGCATCACTGGCGGCAAGTTCCCAATTCATTTCACCCTCTTGGGTTTTCAGGGGTGCATCCAGCGACAGGGGCGGTTGATGGCGTTTGCGTTTGCGCAACTCATCGTAAAACAAGTTGGTGGCAATGCGGCTGAGCCAACCCCGAAATTTGCTGGCATCTTGCAGTTTGTGAATGTTGCGATAGACCCGAATCCAGACTTCTTGCACAAGGTCGGCGCGATCGTCCCAGTCGGGCGCGAGGTGATAGATAATTCGCTCCACATGGGATTGGTATCGCCGCAACAATTCAGTAAAGGCAGCACGATCGGGGGTTCTGCCGGCTTGACAGCGGACAACCAACTCTTGGGGTGTAAGTCTTGTCAGCGGCAGCGTCACCCGAGCACTGGTCTCCTCAACACGCGTCCAAGCAAGGGGAAGACTGGATGTCATGGATACACTCGACCTCAGACCAATCGCTTTTCATGACGCCCTTGCCCCTATGATGTTCCCTGATCCGTTATAGCTTGCCAAGGACATGGCCATGCATCCTGTTGCGGCTGCGCGTCTGTTAATGTTCCCTTAACGTTGGTAAATTTAGATTAAACTTTTTATTGTAGCGGCGATCGTTCTTTGGACGCGCTACGCAAACACTCAACGCGCGGCTCAATGTAACTCCCCACCCCCATGCTCTGGATCCGCATTGCCAGTGGACTTATCGCGATCGCTCTTGTGCTGCTGCTGACCTTTCTAGGCGGTTGGTATTTTTGTCTGGGCATTGGGGCACTGATTTATCTGGGCCAACTGGAATACTTTGAACTCGCCCGTGCCAAAGGGAGTGCGCCGGCTGCTAAAACCACCCTTGTGGTTAGTCAAGTGCTCCTCATCACCTCGCTGCTGCGTCCAGACCTTGCCGATGCTGTCTTTCCCGTCGCAGGTACCTTCATTTGCTTCTACTTGCTATTTCAACCCAAGCTGGCCTCGATCGCCGATATTTCCACCTCAATCATGGGGTTGTTTTACGGTGGCTATTTGCCGAGCTATTGGGTGCGCCTGCGGGGGCTAGAGCAAGAGGCAACATTACCTTTAGGGGGATTTTGGCCAGAGCAGTTTCAACTCACCGCTTTGCCCTTGGGGTTGCAGGTGACCCTCTTGGCCTTTGTCTGTATTTGGGCGGCAGATATTGGTGCCTATGCTGTTGGTAAGCTGTTTGGCCGGACACGGCTTTCCCACATCAGCCCCAAGAAAACTGTAGAAGGGGCAGTGTTTGGCGTTCTAGGGAGTTTAGGCGTTGCTCTTTGGGGAGCGCATTCCCTCGGCTGGCCACTCCCTTGGCTTTTGGGGGCAATGTTTGGTCTCATGATTGGCATTGCCAGTCTATTGGGAGATTTAACGGAGTCAATGATGAAACGAGATGCCGGGGTCAAGGACTCTGGCCAGTTGATTCCGGGGCATGGCGGCATTCTGGATCGCGCCGATAGCTATGTTTTTACGGCCCCCCTTGTGTTTTACTTTGTGACGTTGCTACTGCCCCTATGTCAGTAAATTTTCTTTCCACTTTCCATTCCGCCCCCCTAGGCGGCTGTTTAGAGCTACCATAGCACAGATCATTTTCAAGCACCTACCAACTTTGATTTGTTTGTTGCGGTAAAATTTTTGGATCTCTGATCGGTGAAGATGCCAAATGCCCTCCAGAGGCGACTTTCGGGAAAATTCAAGCACCTCCAAATCTGTTAGAAATTCCTCAAAACCTCACTGCATTTGGCTTTGGCCAAATTGCTGAGATGGGAGAGTATTTTTGTCCAGAGGTGCTTGATCGCCTTCCTAAAGATCGGGGAAGACCACCCGCACATCGGGATGGACTAAATGGTGCTGCTTGACCACTAGACCCTTGGCAAGGGCAGGGGAGAGTTCAAGGGCGCGATCGCCATGATCGGCGAGGCAAAGAATATAGGGCAAGGTGCTATTCGTCAGGGCTTGGGTGGCTGTCCAAGGCACCGCTCCTGGCATATTGGGCACGCCATAGTGAACCACACCAAAGGCAGTATAGGTGGGGTTGGAGTGGGTAGTGGGTCGCAGCGTTTCCACACAGCCCCCTTGATCCACGGCCACATCAATGATCACTGCTCCGGGGCGCATCGTTTGCACAAGGGACTTGGGCACTAAACAGGGGGGACGCTGACCCGGCACAAGGACCGCACCAATCACTAAGTCTGCTTGGGGCAGTAGCTCACCAATGAGGTGAGAACTGCTGTAGAGGTACTCCACCCGTGCGCCAAAGAGGGTTTCTAGGTACTTTAGACGCTCGACATTAATATCGAGAATACTCACCTGTGCCCCCAAACCCACGGCCATCCGCGCCGCTTCTGTGCCGACGACCCCGCCCCCTAAAATGACAACCCGCCCCGGCCGCACCCCCGGAATGCCACTGAGGAGGACCCCCCGTCCCCCTTGGGTACGCTCTAGAAAGCGGGCACCAAACTGCACTGCCAAGCGACCAGCAATCATGCTCATGGGGGTTAGCAGCGGGAAGCTGCGTTGGTGATGGTGTGTTTCTTCAACACTTTCGTAGGCGATCGCCGTTGCTCCCGATTGCAGCAGCGCCACCGTTAGCTCACGACTAGCGGCAAGGTGCAAGTAGGTGAAGAGCAGTTGGCCAGAACGCAAATAGCGATACTCCGAGGGCAAGGGTTCCTTAACTTTGACCACCAGTTGGGCATCCCATGCGGCTTGAGCTGTGGACACAATTTGGGCACCTGCAGCAACATAGGCCTCATCGAGGAAACCTGAACCCACCCCCGCGCCACTTTCAATGAGAACCTCGTGGCCACGCTCCCGCAGACTTTGTACCCCCGCTGGCGTTAGACCGACGCGGAATTCTTGATCCTTAATTTCCTTGGGGACACCGATACGCATGGCCAATCTATTCTCCGAGGTCTAGAAATTGATAACTACCAAAGACTTTCAACACATCTGTAGCGTCCTTCAGAGCTAGCAGACAATCAGCCACCATATCGGGGCGACCATTCACCTCTAGGTCAACAAAGAAGAGATAATCACCCAAGGCACGTTTGCTGGGGCGTGATTCAATGCGGCTGAGGTTAATCTGGCGATCGCTAAACAGTTGCAGCACCTTGAGCAGGGCACCGGGGGCATTGGCCTTAAGGCTAAAGGCAATGGAGGTGTGGGTATCCCCCGGCTGTGGCCAGCCGTTCCCCTGTTGGCGACTCACCACCCAAAACCGCGTGCAATTGTCGGGAATATCCTGAATTTCGATGGCGACAATGGGTAATTGATGGAGTTGGGCTGCCCGCACAGAGGCGATCGCCCCCACCCGATCGGATTGAGCCACGTATTGCAGCCCTTCGGCGGTGGAGGTCACAGGACATTGGCGAGCATGGGAAAGATGGGCTTGTAACCAGCGCTGGCACTGCCCGAGAGCTTGGGGATGGGAATAGACCGCTTGAACTTGGGCGAAATCGGTGGTTTGAGCAATGAAGGCATGGACAATGGGGCGGATAAAGGCGTGCTGAATGTGCAGCGTATCCAATCGCCACAGCGAATCAAGGGTAATGTTGACACTGCCCTCAACGGAGTTTTCACTGGGGACTAAGGCCAAGTCCAGCTCGCCAGCGGCCAACGCCTCCAAACAGCCAGCGATCGTCGTCAAGGGAATCAGTGTCAGGGGTTCGCCCTGTCGCCATTGGGCGTAGCTTTGAGCCGCTTCTTCACTGTAGGTGCCCACTGGGCCAAGATAACCCAGCTTCACCATAGATGATCCAGACAGGGGGGGCAAAGACTCAAGGACACATCCTCCCAAGGGGATTCTCAATGAATGAGTTAGACGTAAGCCGGGTTCTGTTCAAAGGGTGGTTATCTATCTGGGACACTTGTTACCAAGTGCCTCTAGCGGCTCTGGCTAGCAAAGAACTGGGGAAAAGACCAACCCTGGTTCCTTGGCGCTAGCACACCTTGCTTCCAGCCGGGGTTTACCGAGCCAACACCTCTCGATGTTGCTGGTGCGCTCTTACCGCACCGTTGCACCCTTGCCTGTGAGGTTTTCCTCCATCGGCGGTATATTTCTGTGGCACTATCCTCGCGGTCACCCGCACTGGGCGTTACCCAGCAAGCTTGGTCTTTGGGAAGCCCGGACTTTCCTCAGGAGTCAGAGACTCCCGCAACCACCGCGCTAACTCATTCTGTTTTATTGTACTAAAGGCGCTTGGGCAATGCTCCCGAGACCAACGGCAGATAATACGGCGACCCATTCACTGCGAGCTAGGTTTCGTGTGGCTTCATTTCCTTGCAGCTCGGCCAAAATCGCCAAGGTTTCGTACCAAAGACCTGCATCAACCGCTGCCCCAAGGCGATCGCCCCCACTCTTGCCCTGAAGTCGCTTCGCCAAATCCGTGGCCGGCTGCACCCGCGAAATCACGCCACTGACGGAAATAAAAGCGGAGGGATCATCGGCATCAGCGCCACACAGCAGGGTGAATGTCCAGCGGTAGTCTTGGCCGGGTTGGAGTTGCACATTAGGCTTCAGCGCCAGAATCCCCGGTTCAGCGGGAAGATCCACCACCCTTGTTGCTAGGGGACGATGCTCGGCATCAGCAATTACCACTTCCCCCTGCATGGCTTTGCTCTTAGGCACAAAAACAAAGAGGGTGGGTGTCGCCATAGCAGTTTGGCCAAGGTGGGTATCAGGGAGCAATGCCGTTAAACGTTCACTGCCGCTAACACAGGCACCACGGGTTGCCCCACCAAAGCGACTACCGGGAACACCACGGTTTGGCAGATTTGCCCGCAGACGCGCTGCAAGACTTGAATGTTGGCTCACCCCAGGGGGCGTTGCCTGAGCAAAGCTGAGAGAACTAAGGGGCAACAGAAAGAGGGTCACCGCAGGCACAAGGGCAAGGTAGGAACGCATGGCCAAACTCCTAAGAGGAATGGCTCTACCCTAGCCCTAGGGACTCGGCCTTGGCAGTGAACTCGCTTACTGTTGGGGTGTGATTGCGATCGCTTGTTTTAGGCAGTGGCACTGGCCAACTGGTGCAAAATCTTGAGCGCTTCGTCCACGTGGGCTTTGAAGTTGAGCATGGAGTCAAAAACGTAGCGCACCACGCCCTCTTGATCAATGACATAGGTGACCCGTCCCGGAAAGAGGCCAAAGAGAGAAGAGGCACCATACTGCTGGCGAACTTTGTTGCCGGGATCACTGAGGACAAGAAAGGGGAGTTGGTGATTTTTCTGGAAGCCCTGCTGTCGCTCCAGGGGGTCACCACTAATACCAATCACTTCAGCGCCCAGTTCTTGAAAGATACTGTAGGCATCGCGGAAGGCACAGGCTTGAATGGTGCAGCCGGGGGTTTCTGAGGCGGGGTAAAAGTAGAGGACAACGTTCTTTTTGCCACGAAAGTCGGAGAGCTTCACCTTGCGGCCATCGGCAGCCGTCAGTTCAAAATCAGGGGCGCGATCGCCCACTTGAATTGCTGTAGCCATATCCTCCCTAATTGCCTCCCAACCACTTTTGGCCATTCAGGCGCTGCATCACCCCAAAGACTAGTAGATCAAGCGTTACTTTGCGCTCATCCCCCAAAAATGGCTCAATGGTGCTGGGGGCAATGCCACCGCTGCTACAGACAAAGGCCTTTGGCCCTTGAATATCCCCCTCTAGGAAGTAGAGGCGAAACTGATACATTCCCTTGCCCCACTCACCCATCACGGTATTCTCCTCTAGGCGCAGACTCACATCCCCCACTTTGGTGCTGAGAGCGTTCTGGAGAGCAGGTAAAAAAGCTTCGTTAATAAACTCAGCAAAGGGTTTATCCTCAATGGCGGGGGGCTTTTCTTTTTTGGGGGCTTGGGTGGGCGTCTCTTCTGCCATAGCGCTGCTACACGGTACCATTTCCTCTGCATGATAGCACTCTCCTTTGCAGGCAACGGCCATGGGGCAATTAGAATTACGACGCCCAACGATTAAGGATTTAGATAGCATTGTTCAACTGGATCAGGTGTGTCTGGGGGGCTTTTGGTCGCACCAAGGCTATGCCCGTGAGTTGGAGAATCCGCAACATACGCTGCTGGTGGTGACCACCCTTGATCAGGTGCGGGGGTGTGGCGTGAGCTGGGGGATTGCCGATGAATTGCACCTTGTGCTGTTGATGGTGCATCCGCAGTACCGGCGGCAGGGGTTGGCAGGGTTACTGCTGTGTCGGCTCTTGCAACTGGGACATCAGGGGGGCGATCGCCGGTGGGCAACTTTGGAAGTACGGGCCAGTAATGAAGCGGCCCAAGGACTCTATCAGCACTTTGGCTTTGAACTGGTTGGACGGCGTCCCCACTACTACGAGAACCCCCAAGAGGATGCCCTGATTCTTTGGCGCAATCACCTCAATACCCTGGAAACGGGTCAAGAACTTCAGCAGCACTGGCAGCACTGGCGATCGCGGGTCGAGGCGCAAGGTTGGTCGCTTATCGATCGCACCTAGAGAACCTAGGGATGACATATTGCGCTTTGTTACGATGCTTTCACTGACCCTTGGGCTGGCGAACGATAATGAAAGGGACACGTTTGGGAGACCTGTCTCATGAACTTGCTGGAACAGTTGCGACAAATGACAGTGGTGGTCGCTGATACGGGAGACATCCTCGCCATCGAAAAATTCACCCCCCGTGATGCCACCACGAATCCCTCGTTGATTACGGCTGCTGCCCAAATGAAGGAGTACCAGCCCATTGTGGATGAAACCCTGCGCAAAGCCAAAGCGGATTTGGGGTCTGGTGCCACTCCCCGTGAGATTGTCTCCCTTGCTGTGGATCGCTTGGCGGTGGCCTTTGGCTTGAAAATTTTGCAGATTATCCCCGGTCGGGTCTCAACGGAAGTGGATGCGCGGCTCTCCTACGATACAGCAGCCACCGTGCAAAAGGCGCGGGAGTTGATTGGCCAATACGAAGCCGCCGGCGTGGGGCGCGATCGCGTGCTGATTAAAATTGCCTCGACCTGGGAAGGCATTCGCGCTGCCGAAATTCTCGAAAAAGAGGGCATTCACTGCAATTTAACCCTGCTGTTTGGCTTCCATCAGGCGATCGCCTGCGCTGAGGCGGGTGTGACACTGATTTCCCCCTTTGTTGGGCGCATTCTCGACTGGTACAAGAAAAAAACGGGTCGTGCCGAGTATCCCGGCCCTGAGGATCCAGGGGTGATTTCCGTAACCAAAATCTACAACTACTACAAGAAATTCTGCTATCCTACCGAAGTGATGGGCGCCAGCTTCCGCAACATTGGCGAAATTATTGAACTGGCGGGCTGTGATCTGCTGACGATTTCACCGGCACTGTTGCAAGAGCTGCAAAACACCAGTGGTGAGCTAAAACGCAAGTTGGATCCGGCGATCGCTGCTACCCTTGACCTTGAAAAAGTCGCTATGGATGAAGCCACCTTCCGCAAGATGCACGCGGCTGATGAGATGGCTAGTGAAAAACTGGATGAGGGCATTAAGGGCTTCACCAAGGCACTGGAGACCCTTGAGGATCTCTTGACGCAGCGACTGGCACGCCTTGAAGGCGCTGAAACCCTCACCCATGCAGCAGAAGAACTCTTTCATGTCTATGACCTCGATGGCGATGGCATTATTACCCGCGAAGAGTGGTTGGGAACTGATGCAGTGTTTGATGCCCTCGATGCCAATCACGATGGTAAGGTCACGCCAGAGGATATGGGCGCGGGTCTGGGAGTTGTGCTGCATTTGGCTAAGGCGAAATAGAGCGCTAAATTGGCAGGCTTGCATCGGCATCTCCTGTGCGTCACAGTGGAAGAAGCGTTCGTGACTGATGCACCAACAATGTCCGATCTTTCTCCCTCCTTTCAGCAATTCCTCAGTGACTGTAAGCAACTGGGGCTACTACGCCTTGTCGTTACCAACGATGTTGCCGTTTTGGAGGTGCGATCGCCCCTCACCAAGGTCTTCTATGCCGAACTGCCCAAAGGGCGCTACGCCAATATGCACACGGAGGACTTTGAGTTTCACCTGAATATGGATCAGGTGGTCAAAATTCGCTTTGAAGAGGGGCAAGCCAAGCGGGGTAACTTTCCCACCTACGCCATTCGCTTTCTCGATGCCAATGAAAAGTCTGTCCTCAGCGCCTTTTTGCAATGGGGTAAACCCGGTGAATACGCCGAAGGTCAAGTGGCGGCTTGGCACGCCCTGCGGGAACGCTACGGCACAGAGTGGCAACCCATGGTGGCAGCCCTTGAGGCGAAAATGTCTAGCGCAACCCATGAATAAACATCTATGAGAGTCGTCGTAACCGGTGCTACTGGGTTTGTCGGGCAACAGGTCATCAGGGTCCTGAGCGATCGCGGCGATCACGTGGTTGCTCTAGTGCGCTCTCCGGCGAAAGCCGCCAAGCAATTCGCTGGCATTCGCCATGTTGAATGGGTGGGCTACACCCCCAAAGCCGCCGCGGACTGGTTTGCTGCCCTTGAGGGGGCGGATGCGGTGATTAACCTAGCGGGTGAACCCCTAGCCAATGGCCGTTGGACAGCTCAGCGCAAGCAAGAGATTTATGAGAGTCGCGTGGTGGGGACGCAGCAGTTGGTGCAGGCGATCGCCCAATGTCAACAGCGACCGCAGGTGTTGGTCTCCACCTCTGCGATTGGCTACTACGGCACTAGCGATACAGAAACATTTGTCGAAACCCATGCAGCGGGAAATGATTTTCTAGCCAAGGTCTGTAGGGACTGGGAAGCGGCTGCCCAAGGGGTAACGGATTTAGGGGTGCGGTTAGTGATTCTCCGTTTTGGCATTGTCCTCGGCGAGCAGGGGGCGCTGGCCAAGCTCCTATTGCCCTTTCAGTTATATCTAGGGGGTCCCCTGGGCTCGGGTCAGCAGTGGTTCTCGTGGATCCATCAGCAGGACTTAGTGCGCCTGATTCTGACCGCAGTGGATCAAGTGGGCATGCAGGGGGTTTACAATGCCACCGCCCCAGAGCCCCTGAGGATGGCCGACTTTTGCCGTGTATTAGGAGAGGTGACGCAACGCCCCTCGTGGCTGCCTGTGCCAGCCCCCGTCCTCCAACTGCTGCTAGGGGAAGGCGCCGATGTGGTGCTCAAGGGGCAGCGGGTCTTACCGGAGCGGACGCTGGCTACGGGCTTTCAATTTGACTACCCCAACGCCAAGGCGGCTCTAATCAACCTCCTCAAACCACGATATACTGATGATTCCCGCTAGTTTTGTGCAACATGGTGGAATTGACCCCCGCAGCCATTCAAGAGTTGGAACGTCTCCAAGCCCACGGCGTCAGTCGAGGCCAAGCAGCCATTCTGCGGATTCAGGTGCAACCCAGTGAGTGCAGTGACTGGCGCTATGATCTTGCCCTTGTGACCGAACCCGAGCCAGCGGATTTGCTCACCCAGTCCCAAGGCTGGACGATCGCGATCGCGGCTGAAGCGGCTGAGATGTTGCGGGGGTTGCGGGTGGATTATATCGAAGACTTAATGGGGGGCGCTTTTCGCTTCCACAATCCCAATGCCAGTCAAACTTGTGGCTGTGGCATGGCCTTTCGGGTGAGCGGATCGTAGGTTTCAGAAATTACTATGGGCAATACGTTTGGGCATCTATTTCGCGTCACCACGTTTGGTGAATCCCACGGGGGCGGTGTGGGGGTGGTGGTGGATGGCTGCCCTCCTCGCTTGGAGCTATCGGAAGCGGATATTCAAAAGGAACTGGACCGCCGCCGCCCTGGCCAAAGTCGTCTCACGACCCCTCGCCAAGAGAGCGATCGCTGTGAAATTCTCTCCGGCGTCTTTGAGGGCAAAACCCTCGGCACGCCCATTGCCATCTTGGTGCGCAACAAGGACACTCGCCCCGAAGATTATGCCGAAATGGCACAGGTCTATCGTCCCTCCCATGCGGATGCCACCTATGACGGTAAATATGGGATTCGTAACTGGCAAGGGGGTGGGCGTTCCTCGGCACGGGAAACCATTGGGCGGGTTGCAGCGGGGGCGATCGCCCGCAAAATTCTGGCTCAAGTCGCTGGCACTGAAATCATCGCCTACGTCAAGCGGGTCAAGGACATTGAAGCCGTTGTTGATCCTGATACCGTGGAAGCGGCTGCCGTTGAGGCCAATATCATGCGCTGTCCCGATGCCGTCACCGCCGAAAAGATGATTGCCCTTGTGGATGAGGTGCGGCGGCAGGCCAACTCCATTGGCGGCGTCATTGAGTGTGTGGTTCGCAACGTGCCTGTCGGTCTGGGCTCCCCCGTCTTTGACAAACTGGAAGCAGATCTGGCTAAGGGGGTGATGTCGCTACCCGCGAGTAAGGGCTTTGAAATTGGCTCCGGCTTTGCCGGTACCCTGCTCACGGGTCAAGAGCACAACGACGAGTTCTACACCGATGAACAGGGGCGAATTCGCACCCGCACCAACCGCTCCGGGGGGGTTCAGGGGGGCATCTCCAATGGCGAAAACATTATTTTGCGGGTAGCCTTTAAGCCCACCGCCACCATTGGCCAAGCCCAGAAAACCGTCAACCAAGCAGGCGAGGAAACAATTTTAGCAGCAAAAGGGCGGCATGATCCCTGTGTGTTACCGCGAGCAGTGCCGATGGTCGAGGCAATGGTGTCTTTGGTTCTCTGTGACCATCTGCTACGGGATCATGCCCAGTGTCATCTGCTGTTTTAGCGACTGCGATTGAGGGCAATCAGTAACCGCAGGATAAAGATAAACAGGTTGATGTAGGTCAAGTACATCGAAAGGGCAGCAGAGAGATACTGATCATCGCGGTAGGTACGGGGCAGCACAAAGAAATCCACCACCGCAGCCCCCACAAAGAGCACGACACCAATGCCCGAAATTGCAATTTCCAGAAACGTGGGCGTAAAGACACCAAAGACGCTAAAGATCAACTGGAGAACCAGCACCACCAGCAGAGCAATAATCCCCAGTCGTACCGTTTTGGCAAGGGCAAAGCCATCGCGTTCCGAGAGATTGGAACCAATGGGACTAGCGGCCATAAACGTGATGCCACAGCCCCCAGCGGCAATGATAATGCCCATAATACCCACGGTACTGAGGGCAACATAAATCAAACCCGAAAGGGTATAGCCCGACAGCAGGCTGTAGGTGGCCAACAGTGGCAGTGCCAACCCATTATTCCCTTTGCGAGCGGCTCCCTGGGCCACAAAAAAGAGTACAAGTTCAGCAATAATGGCCACAATAAACGTGGGCATGAAGAGTTGGGGCGCAGCAGCAAGCACGCCCAGACCACCCCAGCTCCCCACCGCCGTCAAGACGAGGCCACCACCCAAAAAGGGTAGGGCATTGCGAATAACATTGGGACCAACGATCGCATGACTGCGCGCCTCGCGAATCGCATCTTGAAAGTTACTGGTACTACTCACGGGAATCCTCCAAGGGGGGTGAATAGACAACACAGCCAAATAGCATAGTTTTATTGTGCCAAAATTCCCAAGGGCACCTAGCTGGCAACAACCACGGAGACCTCTGGTGGCGGGGCGGTTATCTCTAATAGCGGATAGAATTGGGTTAAAACACTCAAGGATAGATGTTCCACCGTTGGGTAGTATCCCAGCCATTGGCTGGCTAATTGGGCAAACTGTTCGGGTATCCCACTGACATAAAATTGCACTTGGCCTTGGGGGCAGGGAGTCGCTAAATTCATGGCCTCTAGTTTGCGCACTGTTGCATGGGCAACCGCATGGGCAGGATCAAGGTGATGAACCGGTGCGGGCAAATACTGCTCAATCACGTGGCGCAGATGGGGGTAATGGGTGCAACCATAAATGAGGGTATCGGGGTCAAAGTCAACTAGGGGTCTTAGGGTCTGACGAACAATGCGATGGACACGATCGCCCTCTAGGCAATTGCTTTCCACAAGGGGGACAAACTCAGGGCAAGCCACTTGGGCGATCGCCACCGTGGGTGAGAGTTCCTGAAGTGCCCGGGCATAGGCACCACTTTTGACAGTTGCGGGGGTGGCAATGACGCCAATGCGCTTTCCCCGCGTGACCGCCATTTTAGCAGCGGGGACAATCAAACCAAGGATCGGAAAGGGAAACTCACTGCGGACCTGTGTCAAGGCAAGAGCCGAACTGGTATTGCAGGCCATTACCGCCATCTTCACGCCGTGGGAATGCATCCAGGTTAGAATCTCCCGCACATATTGGAGAATTTCACCGCGGCGACGAGTTCCATAGGGCAACCGTGCCGTATCACCAAAGTAGAGAAACGATTCTTGGGGTAAAAGGCTTTGGAGTGCCTGTAAAACCGTTAGGCCACCCACCCCACTGTCAAACACGCCAATCGCTCCCAGAGGATTGAGCCCTAGGGATGTCTTGTGCCAGTTGTCCACTCGAACCTCGACCTCACACCAACAAAAATGAGATTGCCCCGTTCAGAAAGAGGGCAACCACAGCCAATCTAACGCCCTTTTCACAGGGATGAAACACGCTGCAAACCGTGAGATTCCCTTGATGGACTCTAGGTCTTAGGAAAGGGCTGTAGTGCCACTTTAGCAGGTTTTGCTAAGAACCGAATGATTGACGCTAAGACCGAACATAGAGTGCTATACATTGAATCACAGAGCACCCGTGGTTGTAAGTTTTGTCACCCCCTGCCGGGGATTATGGTGTGAGGATAGGAAAAACAATGCTCAGTCAGGAACAGCTCACCCGTTCCCATGAGTGTGAGCGTGCGTGGATTGAAATTGATTTAGCGGCCTTGGCAGCCAATACCCAACATCTTCGCCAGTGGCTGGCACCAACCACGGAACTTTTAGCCGTGGTGAAAGCAGATGCCTATGGTCATGGCGCCCTCACGGTGGCACAGACGGTTTTAGCCCACGGCGCAACTTGGCTCGGGGTGGCAACGATTCCCGAAGGGATTGCTCTACGGCAGGCGGGGATTACAGCGCCAATTTTGGTCTTGGGATCCGTCAATTTGCCCGTGCAGGTGCAGATGATGGCCGAGTGGCAACTCCAGCCCACCCTCTCTACACCCAAGCAAGCCCTGATTTTCTCTGACTACGCCGATCATCTGCGGGAACCCCTTGATGTCCATTTGATGATTGATACAGGCATGTCTCGCTTGGGCTGTCCGTGGCAGGATGCAGTGGGTTTTGTGCAGTTTGTGCAGCGGCTACCTCACCTGCGTATCCAAGGCATTTACTCCCACTTTGCTAGTGCTGATGACCCTGACCCCAGTTTGATGCGGCAGCAGCAGGCCTATTTTGAGCAGGTGTGCCAAGACCTTGCCTCCCTTGGGTTGGGGTCGGTACGGCGTCACATGGCCAATTCAGCAGCCACCTTGGCCAATCGCAGTAGCCACTATGACATGGTGCGCATTGGTTTGAGTCTCTACGGCGTGTATCCTGCCCCCCATTTACGGGATGTGGTGCCGCTGCGACCAGTCATGCAAGTGCGATCGCGCATTACCCTATTGAAAGAGATTCCTGCCCATACGGGCATTAGCTATGGCCACCAATTCATTGCCCCGAAAGCGATGAAAATTGCTGTTGTTGGCATTGGCTACGCCGATGGGGTGCCCCGCCTTCTTTCCAACAAGCTCGAAGTTCTAGTCCAGGGACAACGGGTGCGCCAAGTGGGGGCAATTACGATGGATCAACTAATGATTGATGTCAGTGACATTGATGGCTTGCAAGAGGGAGATGTCGTTACGCTCCTAGGCGAAGATGGCGAGGACCGACTAACCGTAGAGACTTGGGCGGACACCCTAGGCACAATTACTTGGGAAATTCTCTGCGGCTTCAAGAACCGCTTGCCGCGTATTCCCGTGTCCTAAATTTTGCTACTCTCCTTCAGGGGTGAGTTGGCCAATGTCCTCAAACCAGAGCTGGGGATGCTGCGTAATAAAGTCCCGCATTAACTGCTGGCATTGCTCCAAGTTCAAATCAATCACCTCAACGCCGTGGGCTTCCATGAACTCCCGCGCCCCCGGAAAGGTCTGGGATTCACCAGCAATGACTTTTTTGATGCCAAACTGCACCACAGCACCCGCACAGAGATAGCAGGGCATCAAGGTTGAGTAGAGCACCGTATCCTCGTAGCGACCGATGCGACCCGCATTGGCTAGACAGTCAATCTCCGCATGCAGAATCGGACTGCCCCGCTGCACCCGTTGGTTGTGACCGCGACCAATGATTTGGCCATTGCGCACCAAGACCGAGCCAATGGGAATGCCACCTTCTCTGAGTCCTTGTTCTGCTTCGGCGATCGCCGCCGCCATAAATTCATCCATAAGTGTATGCTTGAGCAAACGTTCATTCCTAGTAAACATCTTTTGTTGAATCGGTGTCTAGTCTTGATATGATGCAAGCCAGAATCTGGGGGTGTGAGTGTCCATGATCAAGTTTTTAGTAACGGGTGGGGGTGGTTTTATTGGCGCCAACTTTTTGCGCTTAGCCCTTACGGAAGGCTGGGGGGCGGTGCTCAACCTTGATAAAGTGACCTATGCCTGTCACCCCGGCACCTTGGCTATGCTAGAGCAATTGCCCAATTATCAATTTGTGAAAGGAGATGTGGGCGATCGCCCCCTCGTTCAAGAGCTATTACAAACCTTTCAGCCCGATGCAGTTATTCACTTTGCTGCTGAAAGTCATGTCGATCGCTCCATCAATAGTCCCCAAGACTTTATCCAAACCAATGTTGTCGGCACCGCCAATCTCCTAGAAGAGGTCAAAACCTACTGGCAACAGTTACCCTCTAGTGCCCAAGAGCAGTTTCGCTTCATTCACATTTCCACCGATGAAGTCTATGGTAGCCTTGGCCCTGAGGATCCGCCCTTCCGGGAAGACACCCCCTATGCCCCCAACAGCCCCTATGCCGCTTCAAAGGCCGCCTCAGATCACCTTGTGCGTGCCTACCACCACACCTACGGCCTGCCCACCCTGACAACCAATTGCTCCAATAACTACGGCCCCTACCAGTTCCCCGAAAAACTGATTCCCCTGACGATCTGCCAAGCCCTGGCGGGGCAACCGCTACCCATTTATGGCGATGGTCAAAATGTGCGGGACTGGCTCTACGTTGAAGATCACTGCCGCGCGGTCTATACCGTCTGGCAAAAGGGTCAGGTGGGTGAAACCTACAACATTGGCGGCAACTGCGAAAAGCCCAACCTTGAGGTCGTGCAAACCCTCTGTGATCTGCTGCAAACCCTTGTGCCTCGGTCTGATTTGAATTACCGCAGCTTGATTACCTTTGTGAGCGATCGCCCCGGCCACGATCGCCGCTACGCCATTGATGCCTGCAAAATCCAACGGGAACTGGGGTGGCAACCCCAAGAAACCTTCAGCAGTGGCCTCGAAAAAACCGTGCAGTGGTATCTTGCCCATCAAGATTGGGTGGAAGCGGCGCGCACCGCCGACTACAGTGCTTGGCTAACAACCAACTATGGCAGTCTCTTAACCCCTTGCCCATGAAAGGAATTATCTTGGCGGGTGGGTCTGGAACCCGCCTCTATCCCCTAACGCAGGTGGTCAGTAAACAACTGATGCCCATCTACGATAAGCCGATGATTTACTATCCCCTCTCAATTTTGATGTTGGCGGGGATTCGAGAGATTCTCATTATTTCTACCCCAGAGCACCTCTACCTTTTTGAGAAGCTTCTGGGGAATGGTCATCAGTGGGGCTTATCCCTCAGCTATTGTGTGCAGCCTCAGCCCAATGGTCTGGCGGAAGCCTTTATTCTAGGGCGGGAATTTTTGCAGGGGGAACCCGTCTGCCTCACCCTTGGCGATAATCTTCTCTACGGCCATGATCTTTCCAAGAAGTTGCAACGAGGCGCTCAACTCACCCAAGGGGCAATGATCTTTGGCTATCGGGTGGCCAATCCGCAGCAATACGGTGTGATTGAGTTTGATGCCAGCGGCCGCGTCCTCGGCATTGAGGAAAAGCCAGCGGTACCCAAGTCCAACTATGCTGTGCCGGGGATATATTTCTATGACCATCAGGTGTGCGATCTGGCAGCCCAACTGCAACCGTCAGCTCGGGGAGAACTGGAAATCACCGACCTCAACCGCCTTTACCTCGAACAGGGACAACTGCGGGTGGAATTGCTCGGACGCGGCTATGCGTGGTTAGATACGGGTACCCATGATCTGCTGCAACAGGCCAGTAGCTTCATTCGCACCCTTGAGGAGCGGCAGGGGGTCAAAATTGCCTGCTTAGAGGAAATTGCCCTGCATCAGGGCTACATTACCCCAGAGCAACTTTATGAACTCGCCCAACCCTTGCGCAAAAGTAGCTACGGCCAATATCTCTTGCAGGTGTGGGCAGAAGTCACTGGAGGCATTCATGCTCAAGGTAGAACCGCTGGCGATCGCTGATATTCTCCTCTTGGAACCCCATGTCTTTCGCGATCAGCGGGGCTTTTTCTTAGAAAGCTTTAATCAACGGGCTTTTATGGCCGCTACAGGGTTAGACGTGACCTTTGTCCAAGACAATCACTCTGCCTCACAACAGGGCGTGCTACGGGGATTACACTACCAGCATCAACAGCCCCAAGGCAAACTCATTCGCGTCATCGAAGGAAAAATTTTTGATGTCGCAGTCGATTTACGGCGTTCCTCCCCCACCTGTGGCCAATGGGTAGGTACTTGGCTCAGTGCAGACACGTTCCAGCAACTGTGGATTCCCCCTGGCTTTGCCCACGGCTTTTGGGTGCAATCAGCCACCGCCCAAGTGCTCTACAAAACAACGGACTACTACAATCCGAGGGATGAATATACGCTGTTGTGGAATGATCCAACCGTCAGCATTCAATGGCCGATCGACAGCGAACCCCTCCTTTCTGCCAAGGATCAGCAGGGCAAGTCTTTTAACGAACTTCCCCTATTCGCTTGAGATAAAAAATCCCTCCCCCACTGGAGAGGGACACTCAGACGAGGATACAATTACGCCCTATAAAGCGTTACCACGGGGGAGTACCTCTTCTGGGAAGACAAAG
>FMJZ01016148.1_pt1 | contig 48930 bp, 51 predicted proteins | sample 1987881 | NCBI WGS metagenome assembly FMJZ01 (sample SAMEA4378227, study PRJEB15110) | soil metagenome | biome: soil; feature: Field; material: Soil | place: India | collected 2015-03-11 | depth 0 m
TGTGAGTGATCTCTATGCTTTAAAGAGCATAGAGTTGATTGCCAGGTATCTCCCCTTCTGTGTAAAGGAGGGTTCAAACCTTGAGGCAAGAACCTATGTCGCCTTGGCCAACACCCTCGCGGGGTTTGTAGAGTCTACCTCGAGTTGTACCTCAGAGCACTCCATGGAACACGCCCTCTCGGCCTTCTATCCCGACATTCCTCATGGGGCAGGGCTTATTTTGCTCTCAGAGGCGTATCACACCTTCTTCGTGGAAAAAGTCCCAGAAAGGTACACGAATCTGGCTAAAGCCATGGAGATTAGGGTGGAAGAGCTACCGGAGAGCGAGAGGCCCTATGCCTTTGTGAAAGCCATGAAGAAACTCCAAGAAGACCTTGGTGTGGGAAACCTCAAAATGTCTACCTACGGCATTCGAGAGGGCAAAATTGAGAAGCTGGCAAAGAACGCGGTAGAGACCATGGGAGGACTCTTTGAGAAAGACCCGTATCGGTTAAGTTTTAGGGAAACGGTAGAGATTATGAGAAGAGCTTATGGGTGAACCTCCAGGTCTCCTTGAAGGAGGCCTGGAGGATTCGATACTTTGGAAATTGAAAGCAGATTTACCCTCTTTTACGGCCGGAGGTCCTCGAGGAACTTCCCGGGGAGTCCACTTTGACGGTAAGCTTCCTCAAGGAGGGCGAAATCGTAGGCACATCGCCTTAAGTGGACCTCGAGTCCTTCTTCGACCTCCAAAAGCACCCATGAGGCTCGCCAATCCCCATCTTTGGGGCGGCCTGCACTTCCGTCGTTCACCACGTAGAGTTTGCCAAATTTTCGAAAAAAAGGAATGTGCGTGTGACCGCAAACAAGAACGTTTGCCGGTTCTTTTTCCATAATGCGGAGGAAACTCTCCTTGGGACGGTCAGGAAAAAGGTATTCATTGATTCTTCGAGGACTCCCGTGGACGAAGAGGAAGTGGAACCGTCCTTCGATAAGCTCATACCGGGGGAGAAGAGCCCGTAAAAAGCGTTTATTTTCCAGGGAGACGACTTCTCTTGTCCAGGCAAGGGAGATTTTGCCCAGAGTTTTTTCTTCTTCTGTACGGTAGGCACACCCACAGTCCTCAAGGTCAAAACCCACCCCTTGATCGTAGTTACCCATGATGGTAGGGATGGAATGCTTTTGGATTTCTTCAATAACTTCATTGGGGAAGGGAGCGTACCCCACAAGATCCCCCAAGCATACCAAGGTGTCGGCTCCGGCTCTCTCTATGTCCTCAAGGACACTCAAAAGGGCCGGGAGGTTGGCGTGGATATCAGAGAATATTGCAAGGCGCATTTCGTTTCCTCCTTTCTCTTTACAAGAATCGAATGAAAAGGGGAACGCAGGCCAAGGAGGGAAGAAAGTTGGCAACCTTGACTTTCTTGAGGTTAAGGAGGTTTAGGGCAATGCCTAAAATGAGTACTCCGCCGGTAGCGGTCATTTCTTGCACCAGGAGAGGAGAGAGAAAGGGGGCGAGGAATTGGGCAAGAAGGGTGATACCCCCCTGAACGCAGAGAATGGAAAAGGCCGAGAAGGGGACTCCCATCCCCAGGCTTGAGGCTAAGGCTACGGAGGCCGTTCCATCAAGAAGTGACTTGGTATAAAGGATTTGGGGGACCTTTCCCAAGCCGTCTTCGAGGGAACCCATGATGGTCATAGGACCGATGCAGTACAAAAGCGTGGCGGTAAGGAATCCGGGGGCAAAGGTATTGGCCTCGGCCTTGAGGCGCTGCTCGATTTTCTCCGAAAAGGATTGAAGCCGCCCTTCAAGCTGCAAAAGTTCTCCAATCGCTCCGCCCACGACGATGCTAAAAAGGAGGGCTAAAAATTTCTCTCCTTTGAGGGTCATACTGAGCCCAAGTGGTATGCATACAAGACCCAAGGCCTGCATAAGGATTTCCTGAAGACGTTTCGGAAATTTTCGACGCAAGAAAAGGCCGAGAAGGCCTCCTAAAACGACTGCCAGGGCATTAAATATTGTCCCCGTAAGTTTTCTCCTCCTTTCTGCGCCGATAAAGGAGTATGCCTTTCAGGACCCCCGCGACCGGAATGGCAGCAATGACTCCCAGAGCACCAAAGAGCTTTCCTCCCACAAGGAGAGCAAAGAGCACTGTCACGGGATGCAAACCTATTTCTTTCCCCATGACCCGTGGGACGACCACGATACCCTCCACGAAGTTCACCCCTCCAAAGAGAGCCAAGACTCCCACCACGTGCCACACCGACTTGGTACTGGCAAAAAGCAATGCCGGAATTGCTCCTACAATTGGGCCAAGATAGGGAACGACGTCGGCAATCCCAGCAATGATACCAATGATAAGAGGAAACTCGATTCTCATGAGAAGAAGACCCACGGTTACAACTGCTCCCACAAAAAGAGAAAGGACTAGTCTTCCTCGTATAAATCCCCCTACCACCCGGTCTATACTCCGCAGAAGTCCCACGTATTCCTTTCTTTGAGGAACAGGAAAAAGACTTATCAGTGTGCGGCGAATTTTGGTAGCATCGACCATGAAATAGTAAAGGGCGAAAGGCGTCACTACAAAGCCCAGAAAGAGGACGTTCATGAAGAGAGAAAGGAGATTCACAATATTACGGAAGAAGCCCTGCAGATAGTTTTCAAGGTTTCCCGAGAGGTTGCGCAGGAATTCTTCAACGGATTGGGCAAGGTGAAGTTCCGGATATTTGGCATCGATGGCCCAGGCGACCTCAAGGATTTTACTGATGAATTCCTCAATGTAGCGGGGGGCTGAAGCGGTCAAGGCTTTAAGCTGAGACAAAGCTTCAGGGATAACGAGGAAGAAGAGGAAGCCAAAGAAGAGGAGAAGCGCCAAAAACACAAGGAAGACTGAAAGCTTCCAAGATAGCCCTTTTTTCGAGAGGAATCGTGCCACTGGAGTAAGAGCATAAGCCAGAAGTCCCCCTAAGACAAAAGGGGTAAGAACATCTCGCAAGAGATATGTAAGGTAGAGTACGAGGGCGAGGATGACAAGATAGTAGAACTTTTTGAGGATTACTGGTAGTTTTTCCTCTTGTCCTTTGTTCAACGTACTTTCCCTTTCCGGCTTTTCATGTATAATATTCTAAGGCTTTGGTACCACATTGCAAGAGAGAAACCAATGCTTGAAGGCCAAATCCTTACTGTTCTTGTTCCAGCTTACAACGAGGCTCCAAGGATTTCGAAAGTCCTTGAAGTGGTTTGCGCGGCGGACTTTGTCGATAATGTGGTTGTCATCGATGACGGCTCGCAAGACGATACTGCTTTGGTGGCGAGACGCTTTCCGGTAGAGCTCATCCACCACCAGAAAAACCTGGGAAAGGGAAGGGCCTTGATTTCCGGCATCCGTAAGAAGAGAAACAGTGACCTTTACCTCTTTCTCGACGCCGATCTCATACACCTTCAGAGGGAACACCTTCTTGCCCTTTTAGAGCCCCTTTTACGATATCCCTTTCTTGATATGACTATCGGGGTTTTCAAGGGAGGACGGGAGTCGAGTGATCTTGCCCAGAGATTTTTCCCCATCCTCAACGGGCAGCGGGCAGTAAGGGGCAGGTGGATTCGGAGTCTTCCTGATTTTTCTTGGACCCGCTTTGGAGTAGAAGTCTTTCTCACAAAGTTCGCCCATGACTCTGCTGCCAACGTCGAAATGGTCCCTCTGTGGGGACTCTCTCACTACCATAAGGAGGAAAAGTACGGTCCCTTTTTAGGATTGTACCGTCGGATAAAGATGTACGTTGAAATCTTCATCACCTATCTTTTCTATGAGGGTCGTATCCGCAGAAGCCCCAAGATTGTGGAGGAAGAGGAGGAGAAAAGCCTATGCCGGAGTGTACCCTGAGGGCCAATCTTTCACGGTGTACTTGTACCTATCTTTCCTGTGAGAGGCGGGGGAAGTGCTGCGAGTGCGTGGCCTATCACCGAGCCCACGGTGAAATCCCCGGGTGTTTCTTCCCTTCCGATGTGGAACGCACTTATGATCGTTCCATTCGATGCCTTGTGGAAGCATATCGGGGAAGGTGAGGGCTTAACCCTGACTTTTGTGGACCTCTCCCGAGCTCTTTCTCCAGGGGAGGTCACGTATCCTGGAGATCCTCCTTTTTGTGTTCTTCCCTGGCATGTTCACGAGGTCCACGGTGTTGCCACAAGGGCTCTGTTTCTCTCAGAACATACCGGAACCCATGTGGATGTCCCCCTCCACTTTTTTCCTGGAGGAGAAGGGGTGGAGAAAATACCCCTTGAGCGGTTCTGTGGTTGGGTTCGGGCCTTTGGGGGAAAGAATTCTTTTGCTCTGGAGGATCTCAAAGCCTCTCCCCCGGAAGAGGAAGAAATTGTTCTCTTCGCCGGGGAGAGTTCTTTACAGGAAGAAACCGCTCGTTTTCTCGTGGGATGTCGGATTAAAGGGATAGGGATAGAAAAAGCAAGTATCGATAACTTCCCTTTCCCCCTTCACCGTCTCTTTCTTGAAAAGGGTATCCTCATTTATGAAAATCTCAGGAATGTCAAAGACCTTATTGGGAAAAAGGCTTTCTTCCTTGGCTTTCCTCTAAAGATTCTTTCTGGAACTGCCTCTCCAGTACGAGCGGTGGCCGTCATTTTTTCCCAGAAAGGTGCGAACGAGCTTGTTTGAGCCAGTATTGCCCTAAGGAGTCATCGGGACGAAGGGTCAGGTACTTTTCAAGGGCCCAAACGGCGTTGTGGTAGTCACCGGTGCGGAGAGAAGCAATTCCGAGCCAATAGTAGGCTCTGTCGAATTTTATATTGGCCTCGATGGCCTTTTTGAAGTACTCTATGGCGTCATACGCTTCTCCCTTTTCCAGCGCCACAATACCTTTTTCGTAGTTCTCCCAGGCATCTTTACCGTATTGCTTCCAGTTTTTAACTTTCTTCAAGAAATACTGTGCCTGGGTATTCTCAGGCTCAAGCTGTACCACCTTTTCCCAGGCCCAGGCGGCTTCATCATACATTCCCTCTTCCTGATATGTGCGGGCAAGCCAAGTCCAGGCTTTGGTGAAATTTGGTTTGGTGGTGACTGCTTCCACGAAGAATTGAATAGCCTCTTCTTTTCTCCCTGCCTGATAGAGGTTGTATCCTTGGTCGAACATCACCTGAGCGTATCCCTCTGCAGGGACGTCAATGCTATATGTGGAAGGGGGAAGGACTTCTCCATCTCCCCAGCTTGCGCTGGCACAAAGAAGCACAAGACTAAAAACTGCAAGGAAAGCAAGACGCGTCACAATTCATCCCTCCTTCGATTTTTTACTATTGTACCACAGGGATCTTAAAGGCATTTTGTCCTCTTTCAGAACCCCAGTGGCAGGTACCCCCACAGTATCGTTGGGAAAGGGGTATTTTTCTTCGAAGGGGTCAGTGAGACCTTCTCCGGTAAAAGGAGGAGAAAAAGGTCTATGTTCACTACGGCTGACTCGGTGTTTTCGGCAATCTTTGTGGCATCACCCTTGCCACCGGCTCCATTTTCCAAAAAGACTTCCTTCTCGTCTTAATAGACAGCCTTGCCCTTTTCAGGGGGGTCAAGAGAAGTCTCGTTGAGGGGGCACGCCAAATCCGAAGTGTAGGTCAGAAGAAGGCTTTTTCCACTGACTGAGGGTTGTCTTTCCACAAAGAAGATGAGTCCTCTCGTATAAGGGAATAATGGGAGAAGGCTCAAGATCGGTGACGTACCTCATCGTGTACTCTCTCGATGTTTATTGGTGACGTCGGTCACAGGCTTCTTTTCTAAGCTTCTTTTCTAAGAATCACCCTGAAGCAGTGTATGACCTTGCAGTGTGGGTGTGTCGTAGGGACAATGGGTGGGGAGAAGTGGTGTTCGAGCTTGAGTAGTCGAGCTGATCGGTCCATCCTTATGGTGTGGTCGTGGTATTCCTTCAGCCGGGTTTCCCTTAAGGCTTTCCTACTGTTTTTGGCGATGAAGTACCGGCCAGGGTGCCGGAAGGTCTCAGAGGGATTGGCAAAACCCGCTCTTTTTGTTACCCCCCTCAAGATTTTGAAGGAGACTCTTCTTCATCAACACCCCAAAACATATGAGGTCCATCACGCTCCCCCTTGTATTGTGCTTCTTTTCAAGTTTTTAAGAAGTGGAGGGATTTAGGGTACTTCACGTGGGAATTTTGAAAAACCTTCCAGGCTCAAGAAGTGTCTTTCTTTTTCCAGAATGTTAGAATAGGTACGATTTGAGGGTGATAATCCCTTGAAAGGAGTTGCGGTCGTGGAGAAGTGGAGAGAAAAGCTTAAGGAATCGTCTTTACGAGATATCATGAGGTGTGCCTTTGAGCATCGCATCCTTGTTCCGGCTTTCAATGTGGCCTATCTTCCCATGGTTCCGGCCATCGTTGAAGTTCTGCGTCGGACGGAAACCTTTGCCCTGCTTGAAGTTTCCCGCCCTGACATCACTCGCTTTGGGGCCAAGAGCTTCAGAGCAGTTAAGGAGGCCTTCGATCGTTATGGTGACCTTTCTCTTTCACGTCTTCATCAGGATCATGTACCGGTCATCGACGAGGAAGGGCAACTTGTGGATTGGCGCTCCCTCATTGAGGAGGCGCTCTCTCTGGGATATCATTCCGTGATGATCGATGGTTCGCGACTTCCTCTTGAGGAGAACATTCGTGTGACCCAAGAAGTGGTGCAGCGGGCTCATGCAGAAGGAGTGTGTGTGGAAGCAGAGCTTGGAGCAGTTCTTGGACATGAGTCTGGACCTCTGCCTCCCTATGAGGAAATCTTTGCCAGTGGCAAGGGATTCACGAATTCTGACGATGCCAAGCACTTTGTCGAAGAAACCCAGGTTGACTGGCTTTCGGTGGCCATCGGTAACATCCATGGGGCTATAAGCGGAGCGGCTAAGGACGCCAAAAAGGTTGAGGCCTGCTTAAACATCAACCATTTGCAGGTGATTGTGGAGAAGACCCGTGTTCCTCTGGTACTCCACGGGGGGTCGGGTATTCGAAAAGAATATGTTCTTCAGGCCATTCGCCATGGGATCGTAAAAATCAACGTTGGGACAGAGATTCGCCAGGCGTACGAGTGGGTTCTTCGAGAGAAGGGCAGGGTAGAAGAGGCCCAGAAAGCAGTGGCTGATAAGGTTGAAGAGCTTATCCGGGAATACTACGAAATTTCAGGTTCGGCCCGCCGGATTGCCGCGTTTCTCTGAATATTAAGGCGTGCGGGTACTTCTTATCAACCCCTGGGCATATGATTTCACAGCTTTCGATCTCTGGTACAAGCCGTTGGGGCTTTTGTACCTGGGGGCACATCTTGAGAAAGTCGGTTGTCAGGTCGTCCTTCTTGATTGTTTGAGCCGAGAGGACCCAGAGAGCCAAGCTCCTCAAAAAGAGGGTCCTCGAAGATTCAGAGAGGCAGGATGTGGAGGGTATTTCAGGAAAATTCTGCCTAAACCCGAGTTCTTTGCCTTTATTCCCCGCTATTTTGGTCGATTTGGGATGCCCAGGGAGGTGGTGGAAAAACGCTTGAAGAGCATGGATCCTCCTGACGTGGTTTTTGTAACCTGTGGTCTCACGTACTGGTATCCTGGGGCCTTGGTGATACGGGACCTTATTCGACACTTTTTCCCTAAGGCTTTTCTCGTTCTTGGAGGAATCTATCCTGTTCTCTGTCCAGAGCATGCAAAGAAGGAGGGCTTTGATCTTGTCATCATGGCAGCGGATCCTCTGGCTGTGTGCCGAGCTCTTGAAGCGCCTCTCCACCTTGATCTTAAGGTTCGGGACTATGAGGACTTCTTCTCTCTTCCCCCTGCCTTCCATCTCTATCCTCGGCTCCTGTACGGAGTCATTCTGACCTCTCTGGGATGCCCTTTCTCTTGTAGCTACTGTGCTTCTCGGGTTCTTGCGTCTTCCCTCTTCCGGCGTTCCTTTAGAGAAGTGGTCGAAGAAATTCGTTACCTCCATGAGCGCTTTGGGGTTTGCCATATAGCCTTTTATGACGATGCCTTGCTCTTTCGAGCCGAGGAACATTTTTTGCCCCTGGCAGAAGCCCTTGTGCGCCTTAACCTCCCCCTCTCTTTCCACCTTCCCAACGGTATTCACGCCCGGTACGTTACTCCTGAAGTGGCAAGACTCCTGAAAAGAGCCTGTTTTCGGACCGTGAGGCTCGGTCTTGAGACGGTTTCTTTCGAATGGCAAAGAGAAAGCGGGGGTAAGGTGACGAATCTTCTCTTTGGGGAGGCCGTGTGTAACTTGAAGGAAGCGGGATTTTCCCCGGAGGAAATCGAAGTGTATCTTCTTTTCGGCTGGCCCCCGATGAGAGAAGAGGACGTTGTTGCTTCCTTTGAATACGTGAAAAGTCTTGGGCTTTTACCTCGCTTTGCCCTGTACTCCCCAACTCCAAAAACGAAAGACTACGAGGCTTTCTTTGCGGGAGAAAGTGAACCCCTCTGGCACAATAAAATCGCCTTTCTCTACCGTAGAGGTTGGCAGGGATTGTATGAAAAGTTGCAGGGGAAGAGGAAGTGTTAGATAATGGTTGGGGAGGTGTGATGTATGGAAGTGAGGTGGTTTGGGCATTCGTTCTTTCTTGTGGTTACAGAGAGTGGTAGGCGAATTGCCTTTGACCCCTTCGACCAGAGCGTAGGATACCCTATGCCCGAAGTGGAGGCTGACTTTGTTTTGGTCAGTCATGAGCATTTCGACCACAACAACGTAGCCCTGGTGCGAGGGTACAGGGAAGTGGTGCGCCATCCCGGGGGATACACCAAAGACGGTATAAAGATTGAGGTTTTCTCCACTTTCCATGACGAAGAGGGGGGGAGAAAGAGGGGAAGAAATAATGTTTTTCGGGTAGAAGCTGACGGGATTGTCCTCGTGCATGTGGGGGATTTGGGAGTTGTTCCTCCCGAAGAAGAGCTCAACGCCTGGAAACCGGTACATCTTCTCTTTGTTCCGGTAGGGGGAGTGTATACCATTGATGCTAAGGGTGCTCAGGAACTCGTTCGTAAAATCTCTCCCTCGATTGCGGTTCCCATGCACTACAAGACGAGGTACCTTACCTTTGGTCTTAATCCAGTAGAGCACTTTTTGCGAGGCTTGGAACGGGTGAAATTTTTAAAGAGCGATGGTTTCAAGATAGCTGCAAAGAATCTTCCCTCTTTGACTGAAATATGGGTTCTTGAGATATAGGGGGTATGATATAACACCTGTTCCTTGCAAAGGAGGGGAAAGGAGCCCCTCCTTTCTCTTTATTTAGTGAGGAGCGTGAAGATGGTCACGATATCTGTGTGCGTGGGAAGTTCTTGCCATCTCAAGGGGGCATACGAGATCATCCACCAGTGTGAAGCTCTCATCAAGGAGTTTGACCTGAAAGGACAAGTGCAGCTTCAGGGAACATTTTGCCTGGGAAGATGCACCGAAGAAGGGGTGACGGTTGTGGTGGATGAAGAGATTCTGAGTGGGGTGTCCCCAGGGAACTTTAAAGACTTATTCTATGAAAAGGTGGTGCGTAAGGTCAGAGGGTGATCCTGTTGAGCATCGTGAGTACCATCAAGACGAGTTGCCGGGATTGCTACAAGTGTATCAGGCACTGCCCGGTGAAGGCTATTCGCATAAGTCTGGGACATGCCGAGGTTGTGGATGAACGGTGCATCAAAGATGGCCGATGTGTCCTTATTTGCCCCCAAAAGGCAAAAAAAATACGGGAGGATCTGGAAAAAGCCCAAGACCTTATCACCAGCGGGGATATGGTCATCGCAAGCCTTGCCCCATCTTTTGTGGCAGCCTTTCCCGAACTTCGGGTGGAACAGGTTGTTGAAGGATTGAAAAGACTTGGTTTCGCCATGGTGCGGGAAACAGCCGAGGGGGCCGAGTGGGTGGCTAAGGAGCATGCCGGGCTTCTTCAGGAAGGGAGAGAGAATATTATCTCTAGTTCCTGTCCGGCAGTGAACTTTCTCGTTATCCGGTATTTCGCAGAACTTTCCGGGTACATTGCTCCTGTGGTTTCTCCTATGGTGGCTCACGCCCGCATGCTGAAGAAGGAATTCTCTGGGGCTCGGGTGGTTTTTATTGGCCCCTGTGTAGCCAAAAAGGCGGAGGCGGAAGAAAGCGAAGTACAAGGGGATGTGGATGTAGTTTTGACCTTTGACGAGCTTCGGGAATGGTTTCGTTGGTCTTCCGTGAATCCTGGTACACTTTCCGGAATCCCTCTCGATCGGGGTCGGGTACTTTGGGCCCGAGCTTTCCCGGTGGAAGGAGGGCTTTTGAAGAGTACTGCGCTGAAAGTGGGTCTTCTCTCCCGAGACATTATCACCGTAACAGGGATTGACCGTTGTAAGAAATTCCTCGAAGAATTCAATCCTGAGGAATCTCATTTTCGTCTCATAGAGATGATGTCCTGCGAGGGGGGTTGTATTGATGGTCCAGTTCTTTCTTCTTCCCTCTCCCTATACAAAAGGCGAGAAAGGGTTCTCACCTATACCGAGAGTACTCTCGAAGAAGAGGGAGCCTTTTCTCTCTGCCTTGACCCCCCGAATTTCCGGCGGGTTTTTCTTCCCTCTCCGATTCCTAACCCTCCAGTACCGGAGGAGGAAATACAGCGTATTCTGGCTTTAACCGGAAAGTTCGCTCTCCAAGATGAGTTGAACTGCGGAGCCTGTGGATACGATACCTGCCGGGAGAAGGCCAAGGCGGTGTATCAGGGAATGGCTGAAGCAGAGATGTGCATTCCTTTCATGCGGGCCAAAGCCGAGTCTTTCTCAAGTTTTCTCATTACTGTGACCCCAAACGGTATTGTCCTTCTCGACGAGAATCTCCGTATTGTGGACATGAACCCTGCGCTTCGGCGCATGCTGGGGCTTGTGGGAAAGCTCGTGGTAGGGAAGAAACTCGAGGAATTTGTCGACCCCTCACCTTTTGTAGAAGTTCTGCGAACTAAAAAGGCCCTGACCCGGGAGATTTCCTATCCACAGTACCAGAACCTCTTTGTGCGCCTTTCGGTCTTCTTCCTGGAGAAACCTCGTCTCCTTATGGGGGTTTTCGTCGACCTCACCAAGGAAAAGGAACAGGAGGCGATGATGGAAGCCATCCGGGGAAAGACCATCGAGAAGGCCCAACAGGTTATCACGAACCAAATGCGGGTGGCACAAGAGATCGCAAGCCTTCTTGGAGAGACGACTGCCGAAACCAAAGTCCTTTTGAACAAACTCATGCGGATTCTACGAGGAGAGCTTTTGGAGGAATGAGAGACCTCTTTGTAGAAATTGCCTATGCTCAGATTGCTAAGTGGGGAGAGGAGCTCTGTGGCGACAGTGTGAGTTATGAGAAAAGGAACGATTCGACAGTTATAGCCTGGTCCGATGGTCTGGGAAGTGGGGTAAAGGCGAGTATTCTCTCTACCTTGACCTCCCGGATTATCGTCTCCATGCTTCGTAAAAATTCCCCCTTGGAAGAGGTGGTAGAAACCCTGGCTGAGACGTTACCAGTATGCCGGGTCCGAAAGATTGCTTACAGTACTTTTTCGGTGGTACAGATTCTTCCCGACGGAGAGACCTATATAGCGGAGTTTGATAATCCCCCTCTTTTCTGGATTCGAAATGGCAGGGTTATGTACTTAGATCGGCGAAAGAGGGAGATCGGAAAACGTACTATCTTTGAGGCTAATATACGATTACAGCGACATGACTGGATTGTAGGAGTTACAGACGGAGTGGTACATGCTGGCATTGGAGGACTTTGGAATTTGGGATGGAGGTGGGAAAAAATTGCATCTTTCCTTGAGAGCACAGTCAACGAACACATCGATGCTCTGACTTTGGCCCGACGTATCATAGAAACTACTCAAAAGTTGTATCAGGGGAGACCGGGGGATGATGCTACCTGTGTAGTGGCTAAAATACGTCTGCCCCGCCGATTGATCCTCTGGGCCGGTCCTCCTGAGGACCCATCTCAGGATGAGGAGATTGCCCGGCGCTTTCTCTCTTTCCCCGGGAAAAAGGTAGTGTGTGGGGGGACAACGGGCAACATTCTCGCCCGTTTTTTGGGGAAGGAAATCCGGGTAGACCTGGGCTCTCTCACCGAGGACATCCCTCCGGTGGGGATTCTTGAGGGAGTGGACCTGATGACCGAGGGGGTTTTGACTCTGGCTACAGTCTTGCGGAAGCTGCGTCAGGGGGTGAACAAAGACGACGTTCGCCATAAGAATGATGGAGCAAGCCGGCTTCTTGAATTCCTCTTCGAGGCTGATGAGATAACGTTGATTGGAGGACGGGCCATAAACCCGGCTCACCAGAATCCCAAGCTTTCTGGGGAACTTTCCCTCAAAGCACGCATCCTTGAAGAGATTGCTGAGGAACTCAGAAAACGTGAGATAGTGGTCAACGTTGAGTACTGTTAGAGAAAGAGTGGGGGTGGAAGGTGTGGAGAAAGTGGAAAGGGAAATCACCTTAGAAAGAAGTTTTGAAAAGGTCAACGCCATTTTGGCCAAACACAACTACAATCCCTCAAACCTTATCGGCATCCTTCAGGAAATTCAAGAAGAATATCGATACCTGCCGGAGGAGATTTTAAGTTATGTAGCTACGGCGCTGCAGGTTTCTCCAGCATATGTTTTCGGAGTAGCTACGTTTTACGCCCAGTTTTCCCTAAAGCCCAAAGGCAAGCACATTATCCGGGTCTGTGATGGGACGGCATGCCACGTGAAGGGCTCAGAAAAAATCCTGCGAGCCGTTCGGGAGTACCTCGGCCTTCGAGAAGGGGAGGATACCACCTCTGATCTTCTCTTTACGGTGGAGACTGTAGCCTGTATTGGAGCCTGCGCTCTGGCACCAGCACTGATGATTAACGAGGAGGTACATGGACTCATGAACGAGAAGAAAGTCGAAGAACTCCTTGAATCATACATGGCTGAAGAGGAAGGAGCGGTGTCCGATGGTCTTCAAGGATAGACAGATTCTGGAAGAAGAAGTTCGAAGGCTTAAGACGCAGTACGTTGGGAAGAAGCGAATTCTCGTTTGTGGAGGGCTGGGATGCCTTGCCAAGGGGTCACAGGCAGTTTTTGATGCCTTTTGGGAAGTCCTCTCCCGGGAAGGACTCCTGGGCTGGGTTGTAGAGAAAGCTGAAGAACATTCTGACCATCCCCATCTTGTGCGGACCGGCTGTATGGGGCTGTGTGAGGCTGGACCTCTGGTCACCATTGAACCCCAAGGAATCCTATACCTCAGGGTCAAACCTGAGGATGTGGAAGACATCGTCGAGATGACGATTAAGGAAGGAAAAATTGTGGAACGCCTGGTGTACTGGGAGGAGCACAATGGCAAAGCCCAGTCTTGGCCCCTTATGAGGGATGTCCCCTTCTACCGGCGTCAGGTCAAGATCGCCCTTCGCAACTGTGGAAACATTGATCCGGAGAATATCGAGGAGTATCTGGCCCGGGACGGGTATCTTGCGTTGGCTCGTGCCATCACCGAGATGACTCCTGATGACATTATCGGGGAGGTTACGAAATCCGGTCTTCGGGGCCGTGGAGGTGGAGGATTCCCTACCGGAAGGAAATGGCAGTTTGCCCGAATGGTTAAAGCGGACAAAAAATATATCATTTGCAACGGGGATGAAGGTGACCCAGGAGCTTTCATGGACCGGAGCGTTATGGAGGGTGATCCCCATTCGGTCATCGAAGGAATGGCCCTGGCCGGATACGCTATAGGGGCAAGCGAAGGATATATCTACGTTCGGGCGGAGTACCCCCTTGCGGTGAAACGTCTCCGTAAGGCTATAGAGGATGCCCGGAAATTTAGTCTTCTGGGGCAGAACATCCTTGGTACCTCCTTCTCCTTTGATGTCTACATTCGGGAAGGTGCCGGGGCTTTCGTATGTGGGGAGGAGACTGCCCTCATCGCTTCTGTCGAGGGAAAGAGAGGAATGCCCAGCCCCAGACCCCCCTACCCTGCACAAAAGGGCCTTTGGGGGAAGCCCACGGTCATCAATAATGTCGAGACCTTGGCCAATGTCCCGGCCATCATCCTCAAAGGGGCAGAGTGGTTCCGTTCTTTTGGGACGGTGACAAGCCCTGGAACGAAGACCTTCGCTCTGGCTGGGAAGATTAAGAACACGGGACTTGTGGAAGTTCCCATGGGTATTACCCTGCGGGAGCTCATTTTTGAAGTGGGCGGAGGTATCCAGAACAACAAAGCTTTTAAGGCGGTGCAAATCGGAGGCCCTTCGGGAGGATGTCTAACTGAGTATCACCTTGATCTTCCGGTGGACTATGACTCTCTCTGTGGGGCGGGAGCCATCATGGGTTCGGGAGGGCTCGTTGTCCTTGATGAGGACACTTGCATTGTAGAGGTGGCCCGCTTTTTTATGAGCTTCACCCAGAGGGAGTCCTGTGGGAAGTGTGTCCCTTGTCGGGAAGGTACAAAACACATGCTTGGCATGCTGCAGAAAATTGTGGACGGTAAGGCTACTCCAGAAGATCTTTCTCTCCTTGAAGAAACAGCTCTCGTGGTGAAAGATGCTTCCCTTTGTGGTCTGGGTAAAACAGCACCCAACCCCGTTCTTACGACCTTACGGTACTTTCGAGATGAATACATTGACCATGTGGTGCATAGGGTGTGTCCTGCCCATGTGTGCCAGGCCATGCGAGAATACTGGATTGACCCGGAGAAGTGCCGTGCCTGCGGCAAGTGTGCCCGGGTTTGCCCGGTTTCCTGTATTTCTGGTCGTCCCAAGGTACCCTATGTTATCGACCAATCTCGCTGCATCAAGTGTGGTTCTTGTTTTGAGGCCTGTCCTTTTGATGCCATTGTGGTAAGCTGGAGGAGGAAGAACAATGCGTGAGGAGAAGAAAGTTGTCATCGTTGACGGACAGGAAATTCCCCTGAATGGAGAGAGAAACATCCTCGAGGTGGCCAAGAAGGCCAACATCACTATCCCTACCTTTTGCTACCATTCGGATTTGAGCGTGTACGGCGCCTGCCGAATGTGTCTTGTAGAAGTAGAGGGAAGAGGACTTATGCCCTCCTGCTCTACACCTCCTGAGCCGGGAATGGTGATTCACACAAGTACCCCTCGGGTTTTTGAAGCCCGAAGGATGATTGTGGAATTCTACCTCGCTAACCATGACCGAGATTGTACTGTCTGTGAGCGGAACTTGAATTGCCGTCTCCAGGAAATGGCTTCTCGTATGGGAATCAATAGGGTACGCTTTGGGGAACGGACTGAGAAACTCCCAAAGGACGAGTCCTCGTTTTCGCTTGTGCGGGATCCGAACCGCTGTATTCTCTGTGGGGATTGCGTACGGGCCTGTCAGGAAATCGAGGGTATAGGCGTTTACGATTTCACCTATCGGGGAGCACGGGCTTTAGTGGAGCCGGCTTTTGGTAAAAAACTCACTGAGGTGGAGTGTGTCTTCTGTGGCCAGTGTGCCATTCGATGTCCTACGGCGGCGCTGGTGGTGAAGTCTGAACTTGACTCCGCCTGGAGGGCGGTTCTTAACCCGGAAAAATTCGTGGTGGCCCAGATTGCCCCGGCAGTGCGAGTGGCAATCGGCGAAGCTTTTGGTCTTCCGCCTGGGGAAATCACCACCGGGAAAATTGTTGCTGCCCTTAAAAAGATAGGGTTTGATAGAGTGTACGATACTTCTTTCAGTGCTGACCTTGTGGTGGTGGAGGAGGCAGAGGAGTTCTTTCGCCGTCTGCAGAACAACAGTCGTCTGCCACAATTCACCTCCTGTTGTCCTTCCTGGGTAGTCTTTGCCGAGCGCAACTATCCCTTCTACCTTGAACATCTCTCTTCCGTCCGCTCTCCGCAACAGGTCTTTGGCTCGGTTATTCGGAATTTTGTTTCCAGAATGGAGAATGTCCCCAATGAGAAAATCGTCTCGGTTTCCATCATGCCCTGCCTCTCCAAGAAGTTCGAGGCTCGGCGGTCCGAATACATCCATAACGGTGTGCTTGATGTGGACATCGTGCTCTCTGCCCAGGAGACCATCAAGATGATCAAAATGGCTAACATTGAGTTTGTAGAGCTTGAACCTGTTTCCTTTGACGTTCCCCTAAGTGCTGGAAGTGGAGCCGGTGTCCTCTTTGGGGTCACAGGCGGTGTCACCGAGGCCGTTTTGCGGTATGCCTATGAGCGGTTAACGGGGAAGGAGCTCAAAGAGGTGGAATTCAGAGCCGTTCGAGGGTTTGAGAGCGTTCGGGAAGCAGAGGTAGATTTCGATGGTCGAGTAGTGCGAGTGGCCATTGTCCATGGATTGGCCAACGCTCAGAAGCTTGTCCGAGAGATGCGGGAAGGGAAGCGGGGCTACGATTTCGTAGAGGTCATGAATTGTCCCGGTGGGTGCATCGGTGGTGGGGGTATGCCCCTTGGATATCCCGACTATCGGACAGTCCTTAAAAAGCGGGCCGAGGGTCTCTACAACGCTGACCGCCTGAGCCCGGTACGGAAAGCTCAGGACAATCCGGCAGTGAAGTTTCTCTATGAACGGTGGCTCAAGAACCCGGGAAGTGAGGTGGCCGAGCAATACCTCCATACGCATTATTACTCTCGTCGAAGAATCTCGAACGAGATGATAAAAATTCAGGAGGCTAAGAGCGCTAAAAAGGTCGATGTGGCAGTCTGTGTGGGTACAAGCTGTTACCTCAAGGGTTCATACAACATCCTGCAGAGGCTCCTCAAAATGGCTAAGGACTATGCTGTGGAGGACCGCCTGAGTATTGGAGCAACCTTCTGTCTTGAGCGCTGTGTCAAGGGACCCAATATCCGGGTCAACGAAGAGATTGTTTCCGGTGTGGGTGAGGAGAATCTCAAAGAGATTTTCGAGAACATCATCCTTGCCCGCCTTCGGGAAAGTAGTGAGTGAACTTTTGAGACCCTGGCTTTGCAAAGACCCGAGGGAGAAACCTCGGGTTTTTTGTTTTTAGTGATACAAGTAGTAGAATAGGTTTATGGATGTCATTGTGGTCGAGGGGCTGCGCAAATGGTACGAGGAGGTCAAAGCGGTCGATGACATAAGTTTTACGGTGGAGAGGGGGAAGTTTTTGGTTTCCTTGGTCCCAATGGGGCCGGGAAGACCACGACCGTCGAAACGGTTATGAGTCTTATCAAGCGTGATGGTGGCCGGGTCGAGGTTCTTGGCATCGATCCCTTAGTAGATCCCTTTTCCGTACGATCCCGCGTTGGGGTACAACTTCAGGTGGCGCAGTTTTTCCCTCGGCTCACGGTATCTGAGACTATAAGGCTTTTTGGGTCCTTCTATCCTAAGAGAAAGCCGGGGAAGGAGATTCTCAATCTTGTAGGTCTTACCGAAAAGGCTCACACTCTCGTCGAAAAACTTGGTGGTGGGCAACTCAAGCGTCTCAGCGTAGGGCTGGCTTTAGTTGGAGAGACAGAGGTAGTATTCTTCGATGAACCCATTTCTGGTCTTGACCCTCAGTCCCGGAGAGGCCTGTGGGATATCATTCTCGCCCTCAAGAACGAGGGAAGAACCGTTTTTCTCACCACCCACTATCTCGATGAAGCCGAGAGGCTCTGTGACCGGGTGGCCATTATTGACCATGGTACAATCATTGCTCTGGGGAAGCCACGAGAACTCATTGCTGAGTACTTTAGGGAAAAGGTCGTGGAAATTCCTTTTGCCGAGGTTCGGAATGTTCTACTGTTGTCTTCTTTGCCTTCTGCGATGAAGGTCCGTACCGACCGTGAAATAGTCACCCTTTACACCCAAGACCTTGCTCAGACTTTTGCCGGTCTCAGTCAGCTGGGGAAGGAAGGACGACTCTCGCTGCATGACGTTGTGGTACGGGAGGCAACTCTTGAAGACGTGTTCGTGAAGCTCACCAGGAGGAGGATTCGCGACTGAGAGTTTTCTCCGCTCTTTTCGTAGCACATTTCAAGAATATCTATTGCGATCGAATGTCCATTTTTTGATTCTTGGCATTTCCTGTACTCTTCGTGTTTCTCTTTGGTGTTATCTTTGGTGGAATTGGGAAAGACTCATCTCTTGTTGTGAGCGTTGTTAGGGATAAGGATATGCCTGATGTGGATAAACTTCTTTTTTCCCTCAAGGAAAAGGGGGCTCTCACCCTGATGGAGGAAAATCTTTCTTTGGCGATGATTGCACTTCGTCAGGGTAGGCGGGACATCGTTGTGCACTATACTCCTTCGGGCATTGTGGTCTATGCTCATCCGCAGCGTATGGAAAGGGCGTACATGCTTGCCGGTTACCTTCAAGGTGCTTTCCGGCGGGAAGGCCTCCTCTCTCCTGGTCTTTCTGTGGAAGTACGGGCTATCGAGCTTCTGCAATTTCGCCAGATCGATTATTTCCTCCCTGGAGTCCTGGCTATGGTCATCATGCAGCTTGGGCTTTTCGGATCGCTTGATTTTGTGAGCCTGCGGGAACGAAAAATCATCCGACAGCTGCAGGCAACGCCCCTGAAAAAGGAATGGCTTTTGTGGAGTGAAATCGCCGTGCACCTTGTGATTGCTTTTGTGCAGACGGCGGTAATCGTGGTTTCAGGCTGGCTCTTTTTCAGGGTACGAATTTCTGGTTCTCCACTGGTGCTCTTTGTATGGATCCTTTTTGGTGCCTGTACCTTCGTGAGTTTGGGTTATTGTCTTGTGTCTTTCGCAAGAATAGCCGAGAGCAGCCAGGGTGTTATCCAGGTGGTGCAGTTCCCCATGATGTTCCTCTCGGGCATCTTTTCCCCTCCCGAGACGATGCCTGAATCAATCCGCTTCATCACCCGGCTTTTGTCTTTAAGTTACTTCGGTGATGCTCTACGAAGTGTCATGGTAGGCATTCCCACGCAATTTGGTCTGATGAGTGATTTCCTGGTACTTTTTCTGTGGCTTTTGGGAACGTTCCTCCTGGCTTTTCGGTTCTTCAGGTGGGAATAAAAAGAGGAACACCAGCCCTGTTGACTTTCTTCCGCCTTGTGGTATATAGTAAAGCCACACGGAAAGGCGATGAAGGGGAGAAGTAGAGGGATTTCGAAGAGGCACAGAGAACCGGAGAAGGTGGGAGCCGGTCTTCTTCCCCCTCGAATCCGTCCCGGAGTTGTGGGTGCGAAAGACAAGTAGTGCCCAACGCTTGGTGCGTTAAGGCTTTGAGGGTGGTGCAGACTGCCGAAGAAGGGTGGCACCGCGGGAGCACTCCCGCCCCTTGGGCGGGAGTGTTTGCTTTCTTGGGGGAAGCTTCGTGACTGCAAAGGAAGTCTTTCAGGGTCTCCTGGGCACTGAAAAAGACGTCCTCCCCTGTCCTCTTCCTGCCTTTTGGGGATGGGAGGCCATCCTTGTGAATGCTTTCTCCCCTCAGGATGCGGTGGTATGCATTGTGACCGGGGAGATGAGTGAACGTTGGGCAAAGATGGCCGAGGCTTTGGGTCTTTCTGTAGTGCGTCTTGGAGGACGGGGCCATGAAACTCCTGCCGCGCAGGATTTGGAACTTCTCCTTTTGACCGATATAGGAAGGCATATCCGGGGAGTTTTGGCCGTTCATGTGGAGGAAAAAAGCGGAACATGGGTAGGTCTCGAGGCTTTGGGGGAGGTGTGTCGTCAAAAGGGGCTTTTCTTCGCCGTTGATGTGAGCGTTTCTTTAGGAATTTTCCCTCTCGCACTTGACCGCTTTTTTGTGGACGCTGCAGTGGCCAGGATACAAGATGCCCCAGAGTTTTCCCTCCTGATCTTGGGGAAGAACATGAGGGAGAAAGCCCCAGAGTCTCGTTTTTTGAAATATTCTCTCGCCGTAAGGAACTTGGAGGAAGCCTTTAGGGAGTATCCCATCCCCTCTTCCCCTTTAGAACGTTTTGAGTATCTGTACCGGCTGGGCATAGAACATGTCTGGCAAAGAAGGCTCTATCTTGCAAAACTTTTTAGGAGAGGAGTAAAGGCTCTAAGATGTGTGGTCGAAGGAGAGGAGACGACGTTTCCCTCGGTGAGTCTCCTTATGCTTCCTTCAGGAGTAAAGCGGGAACAAGTGGTAGCCTTTCTACGGAGGGAAGGCCTTGTGGTGGGAGAAGTGCCAGAGAAGAAAAACGCTCTTTGTGTACGTCATGGAGAAAGTCTCTCCGTCTCTGAAATTGTGGGGATGCTCTTTCTTTTGGGAAAGGCCTTAGAGGAGAGCGGTCAAAAAGTGGATATTGCTTTGGTTTTCTCACACCTATGGGAGGTGAAAGAAGATGGATGAAAAGGTCATAAGAGTTCTCTGTGCCCACGGAGTTCCGGAGGACATGGTGCGGAGGCTTCTGGAAGAAGTGGGTCCGGTAGAGGTTCTTTCTTCTGACAATGAGGAAGAAATCATTCGGGTCATTCAGGACAAGGACGTCTTCGTGGTTCGTTCTAAGCCTCAAGTTACAGCAAGAGTTATCGAAAACGCCCCCCGTCTCAAGGTGGTAGCCCGCCCTGGAGTGGGAACGGATAACATCGACAAGAAAGCCTGTGAAGCAAGAGGAATCAAGGTTATCAATACCCCTGAAGCGTCGGCCTCAAGTGTGGCTGAGCTCACTGTGGGCTTGGCCATTGCCCTTTTGCGGCACCTCTACCTCACTTGTGCCTTCCTCAAAGAAGGGAAATGGGCCAAAGGAAAATACACTGGGAAGACTATTGAGGGAAAAAACTGGGGTATAGTGGGTTTCGGGAGTATTGGCCGAAGAGTGGCGGAGATTGTCAAAGCCATGAGGGCCGAAGTCATGGCTTATGACCCCTATGTTCCGGAGGAGGAATTTGGACGACGGGGTGTGAAGCGAGTCTTTCGCCTGGAAGAACTTCTTGAGCGAAGTGACATTGTTTCACTCCATGTGGTCTTGAACAGTGAAACGAACGGACTCTTTTCCGAGGAAGTGTTGCGGAAGATGAAAAAGGGAGCCTATCTCATCAACACTTCTCGGGGAAGAGTGATCGATCAGAATGCTCTTCTGCGGGTGCTCAAGGAGGGGCATCTTGGGGGAGTGGCTCTCGATGTCTACGAGACAGAACCCCCTCAAAATCTTGAGCTCCTCAACCAAGAAAATGTCATCTGCACCCCTCACATTGGGGGAAGTACCGAAGAAGCCTTTTTGGATGCTACTGAGATTTTGGTCAATAAGCTTAAAGCTTTTTTTCAGCTGGGAGGAGGGATACCGATAGGGTACTAAGATGGACAAGCTCTTTGAGATTCTCGACCATACTGCCGATGTCGGACTTGTGGCTTGGGGAAGGTCTTTAGAAGAGCTCTTTGCCAATGCAGCTTTGGGAATGTTTTCCCTCATTGGGGAGTTAGAAAAAGTAGATGGAGGGTTTGAGGCCTCGGTTGCTGTTGAGGGTAGCGACTGGGAAGATCTTCTTGTAGCCTGGCTCAATGAGCTTCTTTACGTTTTTGAGGTTGAAGAAGCAATCTTGAACCACTTTGACATCCATGAACTCGGGCAGTACTACCTTAGAGCACGGGTTTTTGGAGAGTCTCTGGACCTCAAAAAACACGAAGTATTTCGGGTGGTCAAGGCCTGCACGTACTATGAGGTGAAGGTTGAGGAAATCGAGCCAGGTCTTTTCCGGGCACAGGTATACTTTGACATCTAAGGGAGGTTGAGAGTATGGCCGAGTGGGGTGGTCCATTAGAGAAAATAGACGAGTGGCGCTGGCGAATTCCCAGAGACTATAAGCGTGGCATGCAGGTCGAGGGAATCATTTACGCCAGTGAAAAGATGATGAAGTCCATTCGCAAAGACCAGGCTCCGGAGCAGGTGGCCAATGTGGCCTTCCTTCCGGGGATTGTGGGGAAATCTTTGGCCATGCCCGACATCCACTGGGGTTATGGCTTTCCCATTGGGGGTGTGGCAGCGACGCTCCTTGACGAGGGAGTCATCTCCCCTGGAGGGGTGGGTTTTGACATCAACTGCGGTGTGCGGGTGGTGAAGACGAACCTCACCAAAGATGAAGTTCTACCCCGTCTTGAGAGGCTTCTCTCGGTGCTTTTCCGGAACATACCCTCTGGAGTAGGATCTGAAGGTAAACTTTCCTTCTCTCCGTCGGAACTCCGAAGAGTCATGACCCAGGGAGCACAGTACGTGATATCCCGGGGGTTTGGGTGGCCTGAGGACAGGGAACACATTGAGGAAGGTGGAGCCATGGAGGGGGCAGATCCCGATGCGGTAAGTGGCAAGGCCATCGAGCGAGGAAAGGACCAACTTGGAACTCTGGGTTCGGGAAATCACTTCTTAGAAATTGAGGTAGTGGAATGTATCTTTCGCCCCGATATTGCCGAAATTTTTGGGCTCTTCGAAGGACAAGTCATCATTATGGTACATACCGGCTCTCGAGGGTTTGGACATCAAATCTGCACTGACTACCTGCAGAGGATGCAGAACGCTATGGATCGTTATGGTATCAAAGTGCCGGACAGACAATTAGCCTGTGCTCCTTTCCGGTCTCCCGAGGGACAGGGGTATTTTGCTGCTATGGTCTGTGCGGCAAATTTTGCCTGGGCGAACCGCCAGCTTATCACCCACTGGATTCGGGAGTCTTTTGAAGAGGTATTCAGTAAGTCAGCACGACAGCTGGGGATGGAGGTGCTCTACGACGTAGCACACAACATCGCCAAAATCGAAGAACACAAAGTAAATAGGGAGATTAAAAAACTTTGCATTCATCGCAAAGGCGCCACCCGTGCTTTCGCTGCAGGGCACAAAGCCGTACCGGAAAAGTTCCGCAACGTAGGACAGCCGGTTCTCATTCCGGGGGATATGGGCACAGGTTCGTATATCCTTGTGGGGACGGAGCTTGCCATGCAGGAGACCTTTGGGTCAACTTGCCATGGAGCAGGAAGGGTTATGAGCCGTTCCGAAGCCGACAGGACTTCCCGAGGACGGAATATCGCTGCAGAACTTGAGGAAAAGGGTATCCTTGTCATGGCGGAGAGTAAGTCCACCCTTCGGGAAGAGATTCCCGAGGCTTACAAGGACGTGGGGGAAGTAGTAGAGGTGGTAGAGAAAGCGGGAATTTCTAAGAAAGTGGCCTATGCTCGACCACTGGGAGTTATAAAGGGATGAGGGAGAGAGGCAATGCTTGACTGGAAATGGGTACGGGAACGTCCAGAAGAAGTCGCGGAAAGCCTGAAAAGAAGGGGAATGGAGACAACTACCCTTGAGACACTTCTTGCTCTTGATGAGAAACGGAGAAACCTTCAGAAAGAGGTTGATGCTTTGAAGCAGAGAAAAAACCAGATTGCCAAGAGTGTAGGAGTCCTCAAAAGAGAGGGTAAGGATGTTGCTCCTCTTTTGGCAGAGGGAGAAGAGATCTCTCGGTGTCTTGAAGCTCTTGATGAGGAACTTAGGAATATCGAACGGGAGTGGAGGGACACTCTTTTTTTCTTGCCCAATATTCCTCATCACACTGTCCCTCTGGGAAGAGGTGAAGAAGACAACAAAGAAGTGCGTCGATGGGGAGAACCGAGACAATTTGACTTTCCGCCTCGGCCCCACTGGGAAATAGGAGAGACCCTGAATATCCTTGACTTTGAGCGAGGAGCAAAGATTGCTTCTTCTCGCTTCACCGTCCTCAAAGGCGCAGGGGCTCTCCTTGAGCGGGCTCTCATCAACTTCATGCTTGATTTACACACCTTAAAGCACGGTTATAGGGAAGTTTTTCCGCCTTTCCTTGTGAACACCAGGGCTATGACTGGGACCGGGCAACTCCCCAAATTTTTTGAGGATCTCTACCACTGTCAAGATGATTTGCACCTCATCCCTACTGCTGAGGTTCCAGTGACAAATCTCCATGCCGATGAGGTTCTTGAGGAGGAGGAACTTCCCATATCCTATGTGGCTTACAGTGCCTGCTTTCGCCGAGAGGCCGGTTCCTACGGAAAGGACGTGCGGGGACTTATTCGGCAGCATCAGTTCAACAAGGTGGAGTTGGTGAAATTCGTGCATCCTGACATGTCCTATGAGGAACTCGAGAACTTGGTACAAGACGCAGAGGAGGTTCTCGAGCTTTTAGGGTTACCCTACCGGGTGGTCGTTCTCTGCACCGGAGACCTTGGGTTTGCGGCAGCCAAAACATATGACATTGAAGTCTGGATTCCCTCTCAGAACCGGTATCGGGAAATTTCTTCCTGCAGTAATTTTGAGGATTTCCAGGCCCGGAGGGCCAATATCCGCTTTCGTTCCTCTTCAGGAAAGTTTGGGTATGTTCACACCCTCAACGGCTCGGGGCTCGCCGTAGGTAGAACTCTTGTGGCCGTTTTAGAAAATTACCAGCAGGAGGACGGCACTGTGGTGGTCCCGGAGGTTTTACGCCGTTACATGCATGGAATAGAGCTCATAACCCCTGAGCTCGAGGTGAAGTGAGTGAAACGCATAGGGGTAGGCATCGTAGGTTTTGGATTCATCGGAAGAGTTCACGCTCTGGCCTTTTCTTCTCTCCCCTTCTACTACAGCGAGCTCCCCTTTCTTCCCGAAGTCCGGGGCATCTGTACTTCCCGGAAAGACACGGCTGAAAAGGCCAAAAAAGAGACCGGGGTTCCCTTTGCTACCCATAAGCTTGATGAACTTATGGCCAGAGACGACATCGATGTTATCGTTGTAGCTGTCCCTAATGCTTTCCATCTCCCGGTAGCCACAAAAGCGGCTCAGGCTCAAAAACACATTTACTGCGACAAGCCCCTGGCCCTGAACCTTGCTGAGGCAGAAACGATACAGGAGAGTGTTGCCCGGAGTGGTGTCATTTTCGGTATGGCTTTCCAGAATCGCTTTGTTCCGGCGATTCTCAGAGCAAAGGAACTCATCGACTCGGGGTTTTTGGGAGAACCTGTGCGGGCCCGTTTTCAGTACCTCCACTCTGGCTACAACGATCCCAATCGTCCCATGAGCTGGCGTCTCCGCAAAGACCTCGCCGGGGGTGGGGCTCTGGCCGACTTAGGATCCCATCTTATAGACCTCTGCCATTACCTTTTGGGAGTATTTGAAATAGCTTCTGCCCGAGGAAAAACCTTTATCCGCTGCCGACCAAGGGATGTCCAAGGGAACGAGCTCGAAGAGGTTCTTGTAGATGACTGGGCCGAGGTTATGGGAGAAAAGGACGGTGTTCCTGTCACTGTGGAGACGAGTCGCTTTGCTACTGGAAGCTGTGATGAACTTCGTTTCGAAATCGAGGGTATGAAAGGAGCTCTTCGCTTCAATTCCATGCAACCGAACTTCCTTGAGGTGTATGACGATCGGGAAGCTGGTGGGGCCTATGGGGGGAATCGGGGTTTCAAACATATTGAGTCAGTTAGCCAGTATCCTTATCCCAACCGCATTCCAGGGAAGTTTGCCGTCGGGTGGGTAAGGGCCCATGTCGCCTGCGCTCATGACTTTCTCTTGCGGATAGCAGGGCAACCCTCCCGAGGGGCCACACTTTCTGATGGTGTAGCCGTGCAGCGAGTGCTCGATCGGGCCTATGCTCTCATGGGGTACTGAAAAGGGTGGTCAGCGTGGGAGATATTCTTGTCACTGGAGGAGCAGGCTTCATCGGGTCTCATGTGGTTGATACTTATGTGCAGATTGGGTTTTCAGTGGTTGTTGTGGATGATCTCTCCACGGGGAGAGAGGAAAACCTCAATCCTTTAGCCCAATTCTACAGGGTGGACATTACCGAAAGAGAGGCGCTTAAGGAGGTTTTTGAACGGGAACACCCTCGTTACGTGAACCACCATGCTGCTCATATCAACCTACGCCAGTCTGTGGAGGACCCTCTCCATGATGCAGAGGTAAACATTCTTGGGACTCTCAACGTCCTTGAGCTCTCGAAAACATACGGTGTAGAAAAGGTCATCTTTGCCTCCACTGGTGGGGCTCTCTATGGAGAGGTGGAGAAACTCCCGGTGGATGAGACGTATCCCCCGGCTCCTCTTTCGCCTTATGGAGTGGCGAAGTACTCGGCAGAGCAATATCTTCGCTACTACGCTGCGGTCTGGGGACTTCCGTATGTAGCACTTCGCTATGGGAATGTCTATGGGCCCAGGCAGGATCCCCTGGGAGAGGCAGGGGTCATAGCCATATTTTCTCGACGTATCCTTCGAGGGGAACCCTGTGTGGTCTTTGGCGACGGTACGAAAACCCGGGATTACGTCTTTGTGAAAGATGTGGCCGAGGCCAATCTCAAAGCCCTTGAGGCACCTTCTGGAGAGTACAACATTGGAACAGGGAAGGAGACGAGTGTTATTGAGCTTGTCAGAATTTTTGAAGAAATTGTGGGGAGAAAGATTGAGGTACTCTTCACTGAAGAAAGAAAGGGAGAGGTTTCAAGAATTGCCCTCTGTACGGAGAAGGCAAAGACACTCCTTTCCTGGTCTCCTCAGGTTACCCTGAGAGACGGTCTTGAGCAAACTTTTGCTTGGTTTGTGGAGAAAGAACGCCATGAGAGCGATGGTACTTGAACGACAGGCGCCCTGTGAGACGATGCCCCTTGTGATGAGAGAACTTCCCCTTCCTCGTCCTCGCAAAGAGGAAGTCCTCATAAAGGTGGAAGCCTGTGGAGTCTGCCACACCGACCTCCATATTCTTGAAGGAGAACTCCCTGCACACCGTCTCCCTCTTGTTCTGGGACACCAGATTGTGGGGAGAGTAGTGGAAAGAGGGGAAGAAGTGACCAGAGTCAGAGGGGGGGAAAGGGTGGGCATTCCCTGGTTGTACTGGGTATGCGGGAAATGTTCTATGTGTCGGAGGGGGAGAGAAAATCTCTGTGAGCGGGCAATCTTTACCGGGTATGACGTGGACGGAGGATACGCCGAGTATGCCCTGGCCCACCAGGACAGCGTCTATCCTCTTCCCGCAGGGTACGAGGCAGTGGAGGTGGCTCCTCTCCTTTGTGGGGGAGTGATAGGTTACAGGGCTTACCAGGCGTGCGCTCTTGAGAAAGGTGACACTGTTGCTCTCTTTGGCTTTGGTTCTTCGGCACATCTTGTGCTCCAGGTAGCCCGTTTTGAGGGGAAAGAGGTCTTCGTTTTCACCCGAAGCCCAGAACGTCAGGAACTCGCTCGGAAACTTGGTGCCTCTTTCGTGGGAGGGACTGAGGAAAACCCTCCCCATTCCTTTCAGGCTGCCATCGTTTTTGCTCCTTCAGGTTCTTTAGTCAGAAAGGCCCTGGAGCACCTTGCCCCGGGAGGAAAAGTTGTTGCTGCAGGCATTTATGCCACCCCTCTTCCTGAAATCCCCTACGAGCTCCTCTACTGGGAGCGAAGTATCCAGAGTGTAGCCAATAGTACCCGGAGTGACGTTGTGGAGCTTCTTGACATGGCAGGGAAGTTTCACTTTTCGGTTCACTTCGAAACCTATCCTCTTGAGAGAGCCAACGAAGTCCTCTTAAAGCTCAAGAGAGGCCAGATTCGGGCCTCAGCTGTTCTTATACCTTAAGTTCTCCCACTACCCAGAGGGGCTTGCGCACGAGAGTCTTGAGGACTGCTTCTTTTTCCTGACTGACAAAGAGGATGACTGTTGCCGGTCCGCAGCTTTGATACAGGGAATAAGGGAAGGGTGGACGAAGGTGGAGACGCAGACTACTTCCCACCAGAAAAAGAAGCGCTTCGCAGAAAATCCCCTGGGAACCCACGGGTACGATGGGAATGGTGGGAAAGAATCTCCGTAAAAGCAGGATGTCTCTGAGATCAGCTATCCACTCGACGTTTCTGAGGACTTCTTTGCCGACTGCAGGAACGCCAAGAGCATAAAGTGTCCCCTCCGATATCTCTTCTCCCTTTCGCTTTGGCCTTCTTCCTATAGCGGTTATGCCAAGACCTGTGGTCGAGGTTTTCATGTTCTTCTCCGTTGAGACGATGACGGGGAGTTCCTCAAGACCGATGGAGCGAAGTTCCTCCGTGATGCCCCTTTTGGCTTCTTCGAGAAACGGATAGGGTTCAATGCTCAAAGTTAGCGATAGTGCCAGGAGCTCTCCCCCCAGGGCGAGAATTTCGGCCAGGGCCACTCGGGTGGTGAACTGAGCGGAAATGTGAAGGGGAACCGGCAAGGTGTCACCCTCCTTTGGGCCAATGCCCCCCAGAGCATCGCAGGCTACAAGAATCTCCTCTTCTCCAAGGGAAATGACAAGGATGTCTCGCTTCATTTTGAAAGGAATCGAAAGATACTCACGGCAATAACGATGTTCACCAGGGATCCCACAAGAAGCGAGGGGAAAATTCCCACAAAGAATCCCCACCCGAAAAGAGGCACAAGGCTCAAAGGGGCGAAAACCCCATTCAGGATTGTTCCGATCACTATTGCCGGAATGTACTTCCACCGCGAGAATACGAAGCGAAATGTGGCCACGATTCCTGCCATCTCAAGGGCAACGAGAAAATGTACTGGAATCCCCAAGGGAAATCCTACATTGAAGGAAGTAAGGAGATGTCCTAAGAAGGCGATGGCTGCTCCCTCAGGGTACCCAAAGAGAAGGCTTCCCAGAAACCCAGGCAGAGAGTCTAAGGCCACGGTCCCGGTGGGACTGGGAATCTTCAAAAACGACCCCACAAGACAGAGTGCTACAAGCGCTGCCACGAGACTCATCCGCAGGGAAAGGGATTGGATGTGTGGTTTTCGCTTCATAGAACTCATCCACCTTTCAAGTACGAATAAAAAAGTCCTCAGGCTAAGCCTGAGGACTTTGCCATCATCCTCAACGGCGCTTCCGTGGCAGGTCTTCTGGCTCAGGTTCCTCAGAAAAGGGCCCTTCCCGGGTTTCCCCAGTGGGATTCCTCCCTTTCCTCCCCATCACAGCGGTGGGTCCGCGCCGGATTTGCACCGGACTTCCCTATTCTCCCTTATCGGGCACCACAGAAGCTACGTGTTTTTTCTTTCTTTGTATCCATTGTAACGTTTGGGATGCTCTGTGACAAGAGGACTCACGGAAAGTCTCTTGCAAAGAGTACGCTGCCGTTCTTGAAGGCTTCCTGGACAAGGGGATCCGAGAGTTCCTCCTTGGTGTAGGGGAAGACGTCCGCCGGAAAGAGGGCCCTTACAGAACCGAAGGATTCTTCGCGTGCAAAGGAGGACATCTTGAATCCTCCTTCCTGGCAAGGTACTCCATGAGGCTACCTGCATCGGGTCCGTTGGAGGTAATAATGGCCAGGGGTCCGGGCACAGCTCTCCCCTTGATAAGCATAGAACGCTGTGCTCTTTTTTCAATATGTTCTTTTGTGTGATATCTTTAATTTCGCAAGAAGCAGAGGTAATGTCATTTTTGCTATAATCTCTCAAGAGTTGATGAGAAAGGAGTGGTGCCCTTGCCGAAGCTCTATGAGTACGAATTGGGTAAGGCGGCAGATATTTTGGTGCGAGAACTCTTCAAGCTCAAGGAAGGGGAAACGTTCCTCATCACTGCGGACACAGAGAGTGACGAGCGGGTGGTTGATGCCACTGCTCGGGTGGCCTTCTCCTGTGGAGCAAAGCCCGTGGTTTTCTGGATTCCCGCACCTCTTGGGGTGGGAAAAGCAGCCGACCCCATGCTCCCTATGGAGGCCTTGACGGCTGTTCTTCGAGCTTCCGATGCCTGGGTGGAATTCAACAATCAGTGGCTTTTGTACTCCACGCCTTATGACCGGGCTCTCAAGGAGAACCCCAAGCTCCGGCACCTTTGCCTTGTAGGAATGAACGTCGATATGATGGTTCGGTGTATCGGACGGGTAGACTACCCTGTTTTACGAGAGTTTCAAGAGAGGCTGGCTGAGAAGACGCGCCGGGCCAAGAAGGTTCGCATGACTACCCCAGCCGGGGGGGATGTGGAATTTGAGAATGATCCTACGCATCCGGTGAACTGTGAATTAGGATATGCTGATACCCCTGGTTCACACATGATGTCAGGACAGATTGCCTGGACCCCGAACCTCGACACGGTGAATGGGGTCATCGTTTTTGATGGTTCGGTGGTTCCCCCTATCGGTCTTGTGAAAGAACCCATCCGCCTTGCTGTGGAAAGAGGGAAAATCGTGAAGGTAGAGGGTGGGAAGGAAGCGGTGGAGTTTGAAAACTGGCTCAAAAGCTTCAATCATCCCCGTATGTTCTATATGGCTCACGTATGCTATGGATTCAATCCTGGCGCAAAGCTCACCGGGGATATCCTCGAGGATGAACGGGTCTGGGGATGCACTGAGTGGGGCGTGGGGAACATCGGTGCTATCCTTCTTCCTCCCGATGGGATTCTTGCGCCTTCACACTCAGACGGCATTTGCCTCAACACCTCGGTCTGGCTCGATGATGTTCTCATTATTGACCGGGGCCAGGTGGTAGATCCGGATCTCAGAGTACTTGCAGCAAAGCTCGGAAAGGCTTAAAAGGAGGGATTCTCTGTGCAAACCGCACCTCTTATGAAGGGAGCCATGGTTGCCGTCCGAGATTGCATGGGTGTGAAGCCGGGGGAACGAGTTCTTGTAGTGACTGATACAGGTAAACTCTCTATTGCCGAGAGTTTCTTTTTCGCCCTCCATGCCCTGGGAGTAGATGGAGTCATGATGGTCATGATTCCTCGCTCCCACCATGCAGAAGAACCACCGGACGAGGTGAAAGCAGCACTTTGTTCTTGCGACGTGGCACTTCTTGTGACTACGATGAGTCTCACCCATACCCATGCCCGCATGGAAGCTACCTCCCGGGGTGCCCGGGTCGCGAGTATGCCCGGGATTACCGAGGATATGATGACTGTGGGAGCCATGACTGCGGATTACCATAAGGTCTCGGAGCTCAGTTGGAAGGTGACGCGTCTTCTTGAGGAAGGGAAGGAGGTGGTCATCACCACGGAGCGGGGAACCAATCTTCGCATGAGCATCATTGGGAGGAAACCGGGAACACCGCCCGATGACGGGTTGTATCGGGAGCCGGGAAGATGGGGAAACCTTCCTGCCGGAGAGGCGTATATTGCCCCAGTAGAGGAATCGGTTGAGGGTGTGGCAGTGATCGACGGCTCTATGTCCCCCCTTGGGGTCCTGGGCGAGCCAATACGCCTTGTTATCGAAAGAGGAAAGGTGGTGAAAATCGAAGGCGGGAAAGAAGCGCAAGCCTTGACCCATTTCCTTGAGGAACTCGGTGACCCCAACGCCTACTTTGTAGGGGAGTTGGGGATTGGTACCAACGAGAAGGCTCGGGTGACGGGGAACATTCTTGAGGATGAGAAGGCCTTTAAAACGGTGCATATTGCCTTGGGGATGAACGTCGATATGGGTGGGAAAATTGAATCAAAGACCCACAACGACGGAATCATCCTCAATCCCACAGTTGTAGTGGACGGAAAGGTCATCATGGACAAAGGAGTTTTCACCATATAAGGAGGGAAACTCAATGAAGAAGTACACTCTTTTCGTATGTCTTGTGATTGGTGTACTCTTTTTGGGGAGTGTGGCCTTTGCCGAGTCGACGAAAGTCGTGCGTTTCACCGAAGCCTGGCCTACCTATATCGATCCTGCAGTGGCGGCGGACTTCTCAAGCTCTGTTTCCGTATCGAACCTCTATGACACCCTTGTTTTCCCCACCTATGATGGTGAGGTGGTGCCCCATCTTGCTGAATCTTGGGAAGTGTCCGAAGACGGTCTTACGTATACTTTCCATCTTCGCAAGGGAGTGAAATTCCATGACGGAAGTGAGCTTAAAGCCGAAGACGTTGTCTTCAGTATGGAGCGCCTTCTTACCATTGGCCAGGGATACAGTTACATCTTTAAGCCTGTAGTAGAGAAAGTCGAGGCTTTGGACGACTACACTGTTCGTTTTCAGCTCAAAAAGTCTTTTGGACCGTTCCTCTACGCTTTGGTACGCCTCTACATTGTGAACAGAGATGAAGTTCTTGCTCACGTTGAGCCTACCGGTGAATATGGGGAGATGGGAGATTACGGGAAGAAGTGGCTTCTGACTCATGACGCTGGCTCTGGGCCCTACATGGTGAAAGAGATGCGCCTTGAAGAGTACCTCCATGCCGTAAGATTCCCTGATTACTGGAAGCCTCTCGATCCTAACGCCCCTGAGGAGTTCAAGTACATCGGAACCACTGAAACTGCCACGGTTCGGACACTCATCAAAAAGCGGGAGCTTGAGATCTCCGACTTTCGCCAGCCAGCAGAATTCTATGATACGGTAAGCAAAATTGAAGGGATCAAGGTGGCCAAGCTCTTCGGTGGTAGCACCTTCTTCTGTATGATCCATAACCGTAAGCCTCCCACGGACGATGTGCATTTCCGAAAAGCTCTCGCCTATGTCATCGACTACGACGCTGTTGCCAATCAAATTTTCCCTGGAGCGCGGCAGGCTCAGGGACCGGTTTCGTTTATCCTTCCTGGTCACAACCCTGATCTCTACCAGTACAAGCGGAATATAGAAAAGGCCAAAGAAGAGCTTGCTCAGTCGAGGTACGCCGACAAGCTTGACGAATATCCGGTAGACCTTGTGTGGTGTGCTGAGGTTCCAGATGAAGAGAAAGTGGCTCTCCTCATTCAATCAAATGCCGCAGAGCTTGGCATCAAGGTCAATGTCATTAAAACCCCCTGGATGAAGATCATTGAAGAAGTAGCCACTCCTGAAACTACCGCCCATATGTATCTCATTTTTGTTTCACCGCACTACGCCGAGGCTGGCTCTATGCTTCAGTCCAAATACCACTCTTCTTCCTGTGGAACCTGGGAACAGACAGAATGGTTGCAGGATCCTGAACTCGATGCGATGATTGAAGATGCCATTGCTACCGTTGACAAAGAAGAGCGTTTTGCCAAGTATCGGAAGATTCAGGAGTACATCGTGAATCTCTGTCCCTCACTCTTCCTTATCGACCAGCCTGAGAACTATGCTTACCAAGATTACTACGTCGACTGGACGGCAGCAGAGCGGGCGGAACGAGGTGAAAAAGTCAATCCAGTTATGGGATACAACCACTACATGCCCGATATACGGATTTACCCTGAAAAGCGCGAGGAGTTGCTGAGAAAGGAATAGCAGGTATAATAGGGGGAGGCCCCGTAAAGGGGTCTCCCCATTCTTTTTCGAGGTTGGTGAAAGGGTAATGAACTTTTCCCGGTATCTTGTGCGCCGATTGGGGTATTCTGTTTTTGTGCTTTTGGGACTTTCCGTTGTTGTTTTCATTATTGCCCGCCTTGTTCCCGGTGATCCTGCCAGGGCTGCCTTAGGTCCCCGGGCTACGCAGGAAGCTGTGGAGGCCCTGCGAGCAAGACTGCACCTTGACAAACCCCTCTATATCCAGTATTTCTTTTGGCTTAAGTCTGTCTTTCAAGGAGACTTTGGAGAGTCTCTCTATACCCGCCGTCCGGTGATTGAGGACATCGGTGAGTTCCTTCCGGCAACCTTAGAGCTCGCCCTTTTTGCCGGATTTTTCATGGCCCTTTTTGGGCTTCTTTTGGGAGTCCTCTCAGCCCGGTATGCCAACACCTGGGTGGATAACTTGGTGCGGATCTTTGCCTACCTCGGCATTGCTACCCCAGCCTTTGTGGTGGCCATTATTCTCATCCTGCTTTTTGGGATGTACTACGAGGTTTTCCCCACCATCGGGCGCTTGAGCTCAGGGGTGAGTGCACCTCCCCGTCTGACCGGCCTTATAACCCTCGACAGTCTCTTTACCGGCAACTGGGGTGCCTTTTTCGATGCACTCAAGCATCTCTTTCTCCCTGCTTTGAGTCTTTCTCTTGGTGGTCTTTTTCAGGAAGCCCGTATCACCCGTTCCAGTATGCTTGGGAATGCCAAAAGAGACTTTGTGGCTGCCGCCCGAGCCTATGGGGTTCCAGAAAGAGTTGTGATAGCGAAGTATCTCTTTAAGCCCTCTATTATTCCTACCGTTTCCATTTTGGGTCTTGACTTTGCTGCACTCATTGGGAACGCCTTTTTAGTAGAGCTCCTCTTCAACTGGCCGGGACTTTCTCGCTACGGCATCAATGTTATGCTTCGCAAGGACATTGAAGCCATCGTGGCGGTGGTCATGGTCCTTGGAGTGGTCTTTACCGTAGTCAACATCATCGTCGACCTTGTTGTGGCGTATCTTGACCCAAGAATTCGTCTTGTAGAGAGGGGCGAGTGAGATGCGACGGACAAAGATAGGCCGATGGTGGTATAAATTTTCCCGAAACCCTCTCTCAGTAGTGGGACTTGTTATTGTCATTATGGTGGTCTTTTGTGCCGTTTTTGCCCCCTGGGTAGCACCGTACCCTGACCATGCCGGGCCTTATGTAAATTACGGTGAGGCTAATCGTCCTCCTTCGCTTTCTCATCTTTTTGGAACGGATGTTTTCGGTCGAGATGTCTTGAGTCGGGTTATCTTTGCCCTTCGTTCCTCTCTTCTCATGGGGGCTGTGGTTTTGGCCATTGTGGTTCCGGTGGGAGTGACTCTGGGGCTTCTGGCCGGATACTTCAAGGAGTCTTGGATTGATATCCTCATTATGCGTATTACTGACATTTTTCTCTCCGTTCCTCCTCTTATTTTGGCTTTAGCCATCACTTCTGTTCTCAAGCCCAACCTTACCAATGCCATGATTGCTGTATCTGTCATGTGGTGGCCTTGGTATACTCGCCTTGTCTATGGCATGGCTACATCTTTACGCAACGAATACTTTGTACAGTCGGCAGAACTCATCGGAGCAAGCAAACCTCATATCCTTTTTCGGGAAATCTTGCCGAACTGTGTCTCCACCGTTCTCACTAAAATGACCCTGGATATGGGATGGGTAATCTTAATCGGCGCAGCCCTGAGTTTTGTAGGGCTTGGGGAACAACCCCCCAAGCCTGCTTTGGGGACCATGGTGGCTGATGGGGCAAAGTATCTCCCTGAATATTGGTGGATTTCTGTTTTTCCCGGGCTGGCTATCATGCTCATTGTCCTTGGTTTCAACCTTCTGGGTGACGGCATAGGAGACCTCTTCTCTCTGGAGGAAGCGTGATAATGCAGAACGTGCTCTTAGACATTCAGGACCTTGTGGTGCACTTTCGGGTGTATGGAGGATATCTTAAGGTTCTTGATGGAGTACAGCTTCGGGTTCATCAACAGGAAAAAGTGGGCTTAGTCGGTGAAACGGGTTGTGGTAAGACGACCACCATGAAGACCATCATGGGCATTCTCCCTCAGCCCCCTGGGGTTATCAAAGGAGGAAAGATACTCTTTCGGGGGAAAGATGTTCTTTCCATGAAACCTTACGAGCTTGAAGATTTGCGCCGTCGTAGTATTTCTATGATCTTTCAAGACCCTACGGCGGCTCTCAACCCCGTCTTCACTGTGGGAGAGCAACTTAAAGATGCTGTTCGATATGCCCTGGGGAAAAGAGATCACGGTTCTCTTGAAGAAGTAGCCCTTTCGGCTCTTCATGCTGTAGCGCTTCCAGATCCTCTCCGCATTCTTGAGAGTTACCCCATACAGCTTTCGGGAGGCATGCGCCAGCGGGTGTGTATTGCCCTGGCTCTGGCCTGTCCTAAGGAACTTCTCATTGCTGATGAGCCTGGAACCTCTCTTGACGTGACTATTCAGGACCAGATTCTGCGCCTCATCCATCGTCTGGCAGAAGAACGCAGAATGGCTGTCATTCTCATTTCCCATTCTCTGGGGGTCATACGAGAGTGGACGGAGAGAGTGTATGTGATGTACGCTGGGACAATTGTAGAGGAAGCTAAAACCGAAGAGCTCTTTTTCCATCCTCTTCATCCTTATACCAAAGCCTTGATGGATTGTGTTCCCAAACTCACCGGAGAGGGCATAGCTGAAGGTATCCCTGGAAGGATTCCTGATTACTTTGACCCTCCTTCAGGTTGTCGTTTTCACCCCCGCTGTACCTATCGCATGGAGGTCTGTGAGCTGGAAAGGCCCCGACTTTTTGAAGTGGAGAGTGGGCATCGGGTGGCCTGCTTTCTTTTTGGGAGGAAAAGGGATGAGTGAACTCCTTCGTGTTGAGAATTTGCGAAAGTTCTTTGTCACATCCCGGGGAACGGTGAAAGCAGTGCAGGATGTGAGCTTTGTCATTCATCCTGGAGAAACCTTTGGGTTAGTGGGAGAATCAGGCTCGGGGAAGAGTACTGTAGCCTACATGGTCATGGGGATGTATCGGCCGAGCGGTGGTCGTATTCTTTTTAAGGGAAGAGATATCACCGTGCCTCATTCTCGCCGTCCTCTCTTTCTCAAGAAAGACCTGCAGATTGTCTTTCAGGATCCCGGCTCTTCCTTGAACCCTCGGCGTTCGGTCCAGGAAATCCTGGAACTTCCGCTTCTCGTACACCATATGGTTGACAAAAGGAGGGTTAAAGAGAAAACGGAGGAGCTCTTGAGTATGGTGGAACTTCCTCCCGATTACGCCGAAAAATACCCCCGTGCCCTTGGGGGAGGGGAGAAACAGATGGTAGCCATCGCTCGGGCCCTGAGTACCGAGCCATCCCTTCTTGTCCTTGACGAACCTACCTCGGCACTCGATGTTTCCATCCAGGCCAAAATCATCAATACTCTGGTACGGATCCAGAAAGAGCGTCGCCTGGGTTATCTTTTCATCACCCACGATCTGAGCCTTATGCGAAACATCGCCCATCGGGTGGCCATCATGTATCTGGGGAGAATCATGGAGCTTGCCCTGTCTCAAGTTTTCTTTGAACGACCTCTTCACCCTTATACCCAGATGCTTCTTTCTTCCATTCCTGTCGTTTCTGAGGAGGAAGAAAAGCTTAAACCGGGGAAGATCGTTTCTACTGGGGAAATCCCAAGCCCTGTTAATCTCCCTCCAGGCTGCTCCTTTCATCCTCGCTGTCACAGAGCGCAAGGTGTGTGCCGGGAAAAGGAGCCAGAGATGGTTGAGGTGGAAAAAGACCACTTTGTGCGTTGTCTTCTCTATGCTGGGTAGAGTAGGAGGAAGTTGTGGAACAAATCCTCTTTGTTATCCTCTTTTGCACGTGGGGAAGTATGGATTTCTACCTCTTTTTTCTCCGCCGCCCGAAGGAGCACATCTTTTTGGTTGAAAGGCGAAGTAAGTATGTGCTCCTTATCTTTGTCCTCTTTGGCCTTTTGGGGGGATTTGCCGTTGTACCAGGAACTGTGGAAGCTTTTCGAGAGCCCTTTTCTTCCTCCCGCTACCTTGCTTTCCTCTTCATGCCTTTGGGGATTGCCTTGCGAATAGTAGCAGTGCGCCAGCTGGGTCCTTGTTTCTCTATAGATTTGGGATTGAATCGGGAGGCGAGGCTCTATACTGGAGGCCTGTATTCCATTGTTCGTCATCCTTCCTACCTGGGAGAAATTCTTTTCTGCAGCGGCGTGGCCCTTGCCTTGCATCACCCTGTGGCATCACTGCTTGCCTTTTTTCTGCCCCTTTTGGCTTTTCTCTACCGTGTCCGTCTGGAGGAGAAAATACTCCTTAAGATGCTAAAGGACGAGTACCTTCATTACCTCAAAAGGACCTATTGCCTGGTTCCCTATCTCTACTGAGGGAGATTGTCGGAAAATTTTTCGCAGCTTGCGCAAAAGAGAATCTCCTTTCGAGTACCGGTACGTGGTGGTTGGCTTTGGGGGGTCTTCCTCCACCTGGTTCATTCCTTGTTGCTCCTTTTTGGAAAGCGGAAGGATTGGGAGAGGTGGGAGTAAGAAGGTCTCATCGTTGTGCTATAATATTTCTCTGAACACCTGTAACTATGATGCCCAGAAAGCGGCCAACCGTTAGGGATATCGCTTTGATTTCCGGGTCTTTCCTTGGTACGGGGAATAGAGTAATCAATGGGAGAGCAAAGATTCGTTCTCAAGCCTGGGAGAAGATCCTGGCTATCGCGAAAAACGTGGGATATAAACCCAATCGAGTGGCCGGCGTCCTAACTCGAAAAGCCCCCGTTTTTGCCGTTGTTTTTCCCGGGAACCCCACTGCTTCCGAAAGATGTTCAAAGAGGAAAACCAGCGCGACAGCCCAACTTAGAGATTTATGGGATTGTCTTCGGTGAAGGAAGTGAAAGGCTTTGGAAGAGGGGAATAGTATGAAGCAAACGCAAAGAACCATTTAAGGAGGTGGAGGGAATGAAGGGGAAAGTTGTAGTTTTGACGGTTTTGGGGTGTGTATTCCTTTGGATAGCTTCTGCCCTGGCTCAACTTCCTGCAGGAATACCTCGTGAAGAGACTCTCATATGTGCACAACTTACCGGACGGGTGGGTACTCCTACAAACTTTAACGAATGGGCGGGATGGCGATGGCAAGATCGAGGAACCCAGCAACTAGTTCATGAGCCTCTCTGGACGGTCGATTATGCCACTGGTCAAATTATTCCTGGCTTAGCTGCAAAGCTTCCTCAATATAATGAGGATTTTACTCAAATGACGATCTTTTTGCGTCAAGGGATAGTGTGGAATGATGGAGTACCTTTTACTGCCGATGACGTAGTCTATACCATTGGCCTCCATATGCGTGTTCCCGAACTTCTGTATCATGGACCGATTTCAGAATTCGTGGAAAAGGTAGAGAAGGTCGACGATTATACCGTGGTGGTGCATCTTAAAAAACCTAACTCTCGTTTTCACACTAATTTTCTGGACCGTTGGGGATGTTTGCGCATCTGCCCAAACATGTCTTTGAAAAGGTGGGAGATCCGATAACTTTTGAGTTCAATCCTCCTGTGGGTTGTGGACCGTATGTCCTTTCGGATTACGATCCAGCTGGTTTCTGGACATTGTGGGAACGAAGGGAAGAGTGGGATAAAACTCCCACGGGGATACTCTACGGTAGGCCCCAACCGAGGTATGTGCTATTTCGAGCTTTTGAATCGGAAGAGGCTAAGGTTTTGGCGCAGCTTCGCCATGAATTGGATGCTACTGACTATACCTTGGAAGCGTTACGGGCGGTGCTGGATAAAGGGGAAACAGTTCGGGCCTGGAAAAGGGAATGGCCCTGAGTAGAGTATCTCCATCCTTGCATTACTGGAATAGTTTTCAACAACGCTGTTGCTCCTTATAATCTCAAGGAAGTTCGCTGGGCTTTGCTTTTAGCCATCGATATTGCCGAGTACATGTCTGTGGCCAACGATCTTATCGGTGCAGTAAGTCCTATTCACCTTCCCTGGGTACGTGCATATATGGAACCGCTTTTTAAGCCTATGGAGGAATGGCTGACTGATCTCACCATCGACTTAGGTAACGGCGAAACGTTCAAACCTTATGATGCAGAAGTTCCCCTAAAGCTTGCTCAGGCAGCGAAACAGAGGGGATATCCGGTACCGGAGGATCCCCAGGTTATTCGAGAGATATTTGGCATGGGTTGGTGGAAACACGCACCCGAAGCAGCAGAGAAACTCCTTATGGAAAATGGTTTCCGGCGAGATGCCAGTGGGAAATGGCTCCTTCCCGATGGTTCTCCTTGGAAGATCAACGTTACTGCTGCTGTGAATCCCTCTCATCCTCCTTACAGAAACGCCGTGGCTGTAGCGGAACAATGGAGGAAATTCGGTATCGATGTCGTTGTAACCCCTACTGAAGCGTTTGAGAGTATGGTCATGTTGGGGCAGTTTGAAGTGTGTACAACCTGGCCCTCCCGAGAGCCCTGGGGTGTGGGGATGGATCTTTACCGAACCTTTATGTTGTGGCATTCTAAATTGTTTGCTCCTATAGGTCAGTCTGTGACGGCTGCGCCTGGTGCCTCTGCACGATGGTATGATCTCCGCCTGGACAAGCTCATAGAGCAAATGGAGCAGGTCAATCCGTTTGCCGAAGAAACCCTTCGTCTTCTCAACATTGAAGCCTTAAAGATTGTAGTTGAAGAAATGCCCACTATTCCCACTTTTACTTATCCATCGGCGTTGGCGTGGGATGAATACTATTGGACCAACTGGCCAGGAGCAGAAAACCCCTATTCGCAACCCTTTCATCATTGGCCTAACTTTAAGTACATGTTACCCTTCTTGAAATCGGCAAAATTGTTGTGTTAGTGTAAGTTTGTAGTAGGGATTTTGAATGGTATTCTGAGAGGGGGTGGTTGATGCTGCTTTTTTCAGGATCCGTATCGTCGGGAGTTTGGGGCGAAAGCGGTACTTTTTCGATTCCTGGTAGAAGGAGTGGTTCTTCCTTCCCATTTTTACTCCGGACCGGTGATGGTAGTGTGGAGTAGAATGAAATTTTACTATTCGGAGGAGAGAAGATGAAGAGGTGGGTTTTCGCTGGGTCTTTGATTGCGTTGCTTGTGCTCGGTCTTTCCGTGACCTTTGCCGTGGATTTGACCGTGTGGTCCTCTCCGGACAACGCTGATGCTTTGTATGAACTCGCCCAGAACTTCATGCAGAAGAATCCAGATGTGAAAATTGAAATCACTCCCCTTTCTTGGGAGGTACTCTACCCGAGGATTCTCCAGGATCTCACCAGTGGTGCAGGGTCTTTTGACGTGACTACCTGGGATCTCATGACTGCTGGAGCCATTGCCCCCGGAATGCTCGACCTTGAGGCTTTTGCCAAGGAACATCCTGAGCTTGTGGATCCCAACTTTGATGACGAGGACTTTATCCCTACGGCAAAGTACGTCTACGGATACTGGAAGGATAAGCGCATAGGGTATCCCTTCTATGGAGCAGCGATGTTCTTCTTCTATCGCAAGGATCTCTTCAATAACCCTGCACTTCAGGAGAAGTTTAAAGCCCAGTATGGAAGGGATCTCGGGGTACCGAAGACTTGGCAAGAAGCTAAGGAGGTAGCTAAATTCTTCACCAAGAAATCCCATCCCGATTCTCCTACTGAATACGGCATCGCCCTCATGTTCCCCCGTACCCATACCCTCTTTTACATGTATCTCAACTTTTTCGGACCCTATCGGAGGAGTTCAGAAGGAATCGCCAAGTTTGGAAAGGTTGACCTTGACTGGGGTGATTACTTTACGGCTCAGGGGGAACCGGCCTTCAACTCTGAAGAAGGTGTGAAAGCGCTGCAGGATATGATCGATCTCATGCAGTACGCTCCAGACCCCTTGGGCTCAGACTATGGAGAAACGCTTGAAGCTTTTGGGAAGGGTATGGTAGCTATGGTACCCCAGTGGACGGCTTGTCTGGCAAGCTGGAAGGAATCTCCCAACCTTCAACCCTTCGAGGAAAAAGTGGGTGTAGCAGTCATGCCTGGCGGGACGCCGGTGAGTGGAGGATGGGGCCTGGGTATCAATGCTGCCTCCAAGAACAAAGAAGCAGCTTTCCGTTTTATCCAGTATGCTACGAGCAAAGAGGGTGACAAAATCCAATGGCTCAAATACCGGATCGGGCCGACCCGAAAATCTGTCGTTGAAGACCCTGAGGTTATTAGTGATTCTCCATGGCTCAAAGAGGCCTATGTTCCCTCCCTTGATGGTGCGTCGCATCGGCCTCGCATTCCCGAGGAACCTCGCCTTGAAGATATTCTGGTGGGGACCCTCTCTGAGGTTCTCTTAGGCCAGCAGCCAAATACCTTGGAAACCCTTGAGACGGTGGCCAAGGAGTGGAGAAAGGTCCTGGGGAAGTAAGGTTTTGCAAAGAGGGGGGCCTTGTGCCCCCCTTCACGGGGGCTTAGGATAGTATGAAGGTAAAAAGGCGCTTTAGAACTGCTGGCTTTGTTATGCTCATCCCTCTTCTTTGTGTGCTTTTGGGGCTTACTCTGTATCCTTTCGGATACATGGTGTATATGTCCTTCTTCCGGTATTCTTTAGCTTCCTGGGAAAAACCCCAGTTCATTGGTCTTGGGAATTATCGGGATATCTTGAGCGATCGGACAGCTGCCTCAAGTGTCGACTTTACCCTCCTCCTTCTTGCTGTAGCCGTTCCCCTTGAAATTGTTTTGGGGCTGCTCATTGCCTTCCTTCTTCGGGATACTTTTGGGGAAAGGATTTTTCGGGGCGCCATCCTCACCCCTATGATGGTCCCGGCAGTTGTAGCCGGTATTGCCTGGAAAATGCTTTATAACTTTGAGTTCGGTCCGGTGAATTACTTTCTTTCCCTTTTGGGCTTCTCCAAAGTTTCCTGGCTGGGAACCCAGTTTTTCTCCCGTCTTGGAGTAATCCTTATCGACGTGTGGCAGTGGACTCCCTTCGTGTTTTTAGTGCTCTATGCTGGACTTCAGTCCATTCCCCGGGATGTGGTAGAGGCGGGCCTTGTCGATGGGGCGAGTGGTTTTTCCACTATGCGCTACATTGAGCTTCCCCTCCTGCGCCCTCTTCTTTTTGTGGTCCTCATCATCCGGGTGATCGATGCCCTCAAAATCTTTGACATTGTGTACATGGTGACTTTTGGGGGACCGGGATCGAGTACCCATTCCTACAGCTTTTACATTTACAAGGTAGGGGTTTCCTTTGGCTGGGATGTGGGATATGCTTCGGCTTTGAGCGTTTTTCTTCTCGTGGCGGTAGCTCTTTTAACGAACCTTCTTATCCGTATGCTCCGCTTAAAGGAAATCTTTGAGCTTTGAGGGAGGAGTCCTATGAGATGGCTCAGAAGTATCGTAAAGGGGGTTCTTGTGGTCTTAGTCCTCTTTTTCTTTCTCTTCCCCGTGTACTGGCTTGTCACCATGGCCTTCAAAAAGAGCGAGGAGTGGTTCACCTGGCCCCCGACTTTTTGGCCCTCCTCCTTCACCTTGGGGAACTTCCTCGGTCTTGAAGGGGGATTTTTCGGAAGCGTCACCACCGCCATTGCCACCATTACTCCCTATCTCAGGAATAGCATCGTTGTGGCACTCTTTGTGGCACTCCTCTCCACGGTCATTTCGGCCCTGGCGGCGTATTCCATATCTCGTTTCAAGGTAGGAGGTATGCAACTTGTATCCTGGATTATTTCCGTTCGTATGCTTCCTCCCATTGCCTCTGCCTTGCCGCTCTATGTTATCTTTTCTCGTCTTGGCCTTATCAACACTTGGTGGGCCCTGATCCTCTCGCACCTTGTTATCACTACGCCCTTCGGTACCTGGATTCTCATCACCTTCTTCAACGAGATTCCCAAGGAACTTGATGAGGCAGCCTTTGTGGACGGGGCCGGAATATGGCAAAGCTTTTTTACCGTCATTCTACCCCTTGCCTCACCTGGTCTTGCTGCAGTGGCTACCCTCGCCTTTATCCAGAGCTGGGGGGAATTCCTCTTGAGCCTCGTCCTTACCACAGGCAAGGAGGCGCAGACTCTGCCCCTCTACCTTGGCCGGTTCATCACCGGTTGGCGCATCGCCTGGGGGCCACTTTCAGCAGCAGGCCTTGTCACTATGCTTCCAGTAGTTGTCTTTTCTCTCCTTGCCCAGAGGTATCTTGTGCGGGGTTTAACCTTTGGAGCGGTGAAAGGATAATGGTACAATGGAGTACGCAGTGAGTGCCGGGAAAGAGGGGATGGGACGATGCTCAGAACGATCACTCTCACAACTACTCACAAAGAGGAGGTTGTCGACATAACTGAAGAGGTGGCGAAAATCGTCAAGGAGGCGGGATTGGATGAAGCGGGGGTTTTTGTGTATGTACCCCATGGAGATGCGGCGGTGAACATTCAGGCGAAGAGAGCGACGTCATCCAATCCACCCTTGAACAGCCTTCTCAAAAAGGTCCTTGAGAAAGGGAACTTCGAGGAGCCAGAAACCGGTGCGGCTTTTGTTGCACCGACAGAGGTCCTCATCGCCTCAGAAGGGAAACTGCTTCTCGGGGAAGACCAGCGTATCCTCTTTTACGAGTTCAACGGGCCCAGAAAACGTTTCGTACACGTTCTCGTCATCCCCTCACCAAAATCCTAAGTTTTCTTTTCTCGGGAAGAGCGCCCTTTTCTCTTCCTGGGAAGGACATCTCCGATTCCCCAGGCATCTTCCAGCACGTTCGTGTTGTGCCTGTGTGCTTTACTGAGGCTTGGAAAGACCCGAATTCCTGAGTGTAACCCTTGAGTCCTTGACGGGAAGGGTTTTGCTCCTATAATAGTTTTGAACGATTGCTTGGACATGTGTCTCAGGAGGGGATAGGATTGATTCTCGAGGAAAAAGGCGACAAAGAACTCCTTCTTCTCTATGAAGTTGCTTGCCTGTACTATGAAGATGGTTTGACCCGGGAAGAGATTGCGCGGCAAACCGGGTTTTCCTCTTCCTACATCCAACGGCTTCTTGAAGCCGCCCGAAAAGAGGGCATCGTAGAGATACGTCTTGTCTGTCCGGCGCCATCTTTTGTCGAGCTTGAAAGGCAACTTACCGAGAGATTCTCCCTCAAAAGGGCCATAGTGGTTCCTACTCCTTCATCACCACCCTATTTCATCCGTCGTGGTATCGGCAGGGCTGCAGCAAGGTGTCTTGAGTCTCTCTTGAGAGAAGGCGATATTTTGGGTATCGGTTGGGGGTGGACTGTCTATGAAGCCCTCAATCATTTCCAGAGGAAGGTTTCAGTGACCGTTCTCCCCCTGGTGGGAAGCATTGGGCAGGTGGATGTAGAGTTTGAGGTGAACGAGCTTGGTTACCAGTTTGCCAAAAGAATTGGAGGTTTCTTTGTTCCCTTCTATACCCCGGCCCTGGTAGACCACGAAGACGTTGCTCGGACCCTTTTTTCTGACCAAAGTGTCCGTCGGGTAGTGGAGCTGTGGGATGAAATCAATGTAGCTATAGTGGGCATGGGAGACCCCCGAAAGGAAGGCTCTATTGTTCCCAAGTTTTTTCTGGAAGACCCTGTTTCCTCGGCCATTCTCAAAAGAGAAGGGGTAGTGGGAGACGTGTTGTACCACTTTCTTCGTGGAGATGGAGCTCTTGCTGATACAGAGTTTGACCGCCGGGTCATGAGTATCCCCCTTGATAAGCTCAAAGAAATCCCCTATGTTCTTGGGGTTGCAGGCTCCCTGGAGAAGGTGGAGATCCTTCGGGCAGTCCTTCGAGGAGGATACATTAATGTTCTGGTGACCGATGCAGAGGTGGCAAGGGCGTTGGTTGAAGGGAGTGAAAGAAGCCAAGAAGAGAGGAACGGAAGGTTGAACCATTGAGCGAGGTTGTACTTCCCGTGACAATATCGGGGGCGACGGAATGCCAGGAGATGGAAAGATGACGAAGGGAGAAGGTCGTGAGGCACATCTTATCGTTCGGGTGGCCAGACCTTGAGGACCGACTCAGAAACCATGGAAACAGATGGGGAAATGGAAAGTTTCTGGGGGATATTGAGCAGGAAGGAGAGGCATAATTGTATGGAGAGTCTGCGTAGCACAGTTAGAAGAGGGATAGAGAATATGACCTGGCGCTTTCTTTTTATCTTTGGAGCAATTCTTCTTGGCTTCCCGGCGTTGGCTTTTGAAGATCCAAGGCATGTTGCTGAGGATTTTCTCGATCTTCTTCAAAGAGGCGTTTTTGAGGAAGCCCTGAACATGGAAGACGAGACCATGCGGGAACTTCTTCCCAAGGAAGCGTTGCAAAAAATGTGGAAAAGCATGACGGAGGAATTGGGCAGGCTTGTAGAGTTCCGAACGGATAGGGTGGGGGAAAGGGGGGAATATCGCATAGTCTTCGTAGTCTCTCGTTTTGAGCGAATGACTCTAATGGCGCAGGTGGCAGTGAACGAGAGAGGCAAGATATCGGGACTCTACTTTGTTCCCTTTGCGTCTGGGGAATACCCTCTCCCATCCTATGCCGGGACGGAACGTTTTATCGAGAGAGAAGTTACCTTCGGTGTTCCCGGATCCGAGCTTCCCGGAACCCTCACCGTCCCAAAGGGTGGAGGCTCCTTCCCCTGTGTCCTCCTCGTGCACGGTTCAGGAGCTAATGACCGGGACGAAACCGTCATGGCCTGCAAACCCTTCCGGGACCTTGCCTTTGGTCTGGCCACCAGAGGTGTAGCCGTTTTCCGCTATGATAAGCGGACCTATGTGCACGGAATACAACCTACCCTGTCTTTGCCATATTTTACGGTGGAGGAAGAAGTCATTGAGGACGCTCTTGAAGCTTTGAAATTCTTGCGCACACAAAAAGACGTCGATAGCAAGAACATATTTCTCCTTGGGCATAGCCTTGGAGGCTTTGTGGCTCCTGAGATTGCCTGTCGGGCAGACTTTGTGCGAGGAGTGATTCTCTGTGCCGCTCCTGCCCGTCCGCTTCACGAGCTTGTACCTGAGCAGATGGAATATCTTTTTTCCCTGGATGGGGTCGTCGACGAGAGAGAAGCCCGGATGCTTGAAGAAGTCCGGGGTGTTACCGAGAAACTCACTGGGCGTGTCTTTCAGCCCGAGGATTCTGTCCCTCAGCTGGGGGGATATGCCCGTTACTTTTATAGCCTTATGGATCTTAAGCCTCTTGAGGTTGTCAAAAATCTCTCCTTACCCTTTTTGGTCATTCAAGGAGGGAGAGACTATCAGGTAAGAGAAAGGGATTTTCTTCTTTGGAAGGAAGCACTTTCTCTCAATCCGAGAGCCTTCTTTCGGTTCTATCCCTCTTTAAACCACCTTCTCATCCCTGGAGAAGGCCCCTCGAAGCCTGAGGAGTACAAAAGACCTGGGCATGTGGACGAAACCCTCATTGAGGACCTGGCCTGTTGGATTGGTGAGCAGAAATCCTAACCTGAGAGAGGAAAACTCCAAGGAGGGTTGCGAAGGATCCAAGAATCTGTAACGGTTCTGGAATGTGTGTCATGAGGAGATACGTGAAGACATAGGCCCAGACCGGCACAAGGAGGGAAAAGGCGCTTGCGGTTGCTACTCCAAGGTTTTTAAGGCTCAGGAACCACAGGAGAAAGCCTGCCACCTGAGAGACAAAAGCAGTCAAAACCCCCCAGCCTATGGCCTCAAGGGAAAAATGAAAGCGAGCATCGACAAGGATTGCTAAAGGGGCCACGAAAATCGCCGAGAGGATGTTGAGGGAAGTGTTGAACTGGAGGACATCTTCGTTTCTGAGGTATTTTCGGTAGTACACGATGCCCGTGGCCCAGACAAATCCGGAGAAGATGGCCATCAGTACTCCCCGGTCAAAGTGCACACTCCCTGCCGACACCACCACCCCAAAGAAAGCCAAGAGAACGCCAAAGATCTGTGTACCCTTGAGCTTCTCTCCGCTGCAACGCAAAAGAAGCATTACAAAAAGGGGCTGGGTGTAGACGAGGGCTGAGGCTAATGCCGGGTTGGTGCTCATCGAGACTGCTTTATTAACGAGGGTCACAAAGAACGCCCCGTTGAGTAGGGCTCCCACGACTACTCGAGGAGTGAAAATCGGCCTTTGAGCAAAAAGAAGGAGGAAGAGGGCCCCTATAGAAAATCGCAAAAGAGAGAGGAGATAAGGAGACATAAAACACAACGCCATTTTTGCTGAGGGCCAGGAGAATCCCCAAAAAAGGAGAACCCCAAGCATCGGGAGGTACCGGCGGAGAGCCCTCACTTCAAGTCCCCTTTTAGTTTTATTTTTAGTCTTCCATTATATCAGGCATGGCCCTTTAGAGTAATACATGCAAATTGCCTCGTCTAAAATCTTGACGAACTCCTATCGTTACCTAACCTAAAAATCTTGACGTACATTATCCTGCCTCCAGGTGATTTTGAGGGAGGAGGTAAGGAAATGAAGCTCACCATGAATACCAGGAGAGAAATTGTGCGGAAGATGGCACCAGAATACCAAAGAGCCACAAAGAGAGAAAAGAGAAAAATCTTGGATGAACTCATCCACCTCAAGGAAAAGCACCACAATGCTGACTTCTTCTGCTACATCGAAACTCCTGTCAGGAGCTCTAACTCAACCTTCTGAGGACGGCCTTCTGAATTACTCTGAACCGATCCTTGACACCAAAATCCCTGTAAAGGTTCTCGGTAAGCGATCCTCTTGGGTAGTTGGTCTTCTCCTGAGTGACAAGGAACTTGGTGACGACAAGGAAGAACCGTTACGGGCTATGGAGGATCCTCGTCATCCAGCTCCTTCAGGAATTCAGATATCTCCTCAAGTTGCCACACCCTGCCGCATGGACATTCCCCTGCGTAGGTAGTTTGGTACTGCCCACCCACAAGTTCAAGCTCGATTTGTCTTCCACAGAGGCATTTCAGGGATATTTTGGTGTCCACATCAGTCCCCCTCTTTTGGCCCAAGCCGGAACCGTTCCCAGAGTTCATTGAAAGAGTACTCCTTAGAATTGTTGAGGCCCTCAAAAGAGTAAGTGAAGCACCGTATCCCCAGAGTCCAGTACCCTTGCAGAACCTTTTTGGGAAAACTCCCGGCGATGAGGAATCCACCCAGGCACTCTTCTCCTATTTCCTCCATGTAGATCCTGAGCTGATCCACATCTTTACGTTGGACCCTATTCAGCTTCGTTTCTACGATGATCTTCCGGGAACGTCCTACTGGTGAGCGATCCTTGATGAGGATGTCGATGTATCCCTCGGAGAGAGCTTTTTCCCCGAGTACCTCAAAATCCTCAGCACGAAGATCTCCAAGACCGCTGAGGTCGAAGAACCTCTGGAGATTTTCCTTGCAAGAGAGATGCCTCCGGACAAGCGACTGGAGAAGAAACTCCCTGAAGGGAAAGTTCTCCGGGGTTGATCCAGGGGTTTTCTTCCAGGCAATATATGGGGTGAAGGTACTGCAGTTGTCAGTGGCAAAGCTTTTCACAGGCTTACGATACAAATCCCCCATCCGGGAAACTGCTTGAAGAGTGGTCTGATTAGCCTGGAAGTGAGTCTTGCGGTAGCCACCCCGAAGGAGTAGGTTCTCGGCACGTAGGCAAGTTCGGGTCGAACCATGGACTCCGTAAAATCACGGATTAGTTTCAGGCGAAGGCGAAAGGGGAAGTAATAGGTCTTTCCTGACATCTGGAATGTGACGGAAGGCCAGGGACCGATGATGTCAACACCTTTGAGGGCTTCCTTTTCCTCTACCCGGTAGAGATTGAAAACTCTGGCACCATAGAGGAAGGAAACAAAGTCGCCCTCCTCAATGTCCACAAAGGTCCACAGTCCATTAATGCTGTTGGTGAACCCGGCGAGAGCGTACTCGATGCAGAGTTCAAGATTTACTCTATTTGCGACTGAGAGAAGGAAATAAGCCATGGGCTCTTTGGAATCTCAGGGTTCCCCTGCAATACACCGACGCCGAAGGAGCTTGGCCTCAATCGCTGTCGTCCCCCCC
>FMJZ01047831.1_pt1 | contig 48756 bp, 54 predicted proteins | sample 1987881 | NCBI WGS metagenome assembly FMJZ01 (sample SAMEA4378227, study PRJEB15110) | soil metagenome | biome: soil; feature: Field; material: Soil | place: India | collected 2015-03-11 | depth 0 m
TAAAGAGTTAATTATTTACAATTTAATTATATAATAAAATTTGTATAAGGAGGAATTTTATGAAAAGATTTTTTATTTTCACAACAACTTTAATAATTTCATTATTGATTGTCGTTTCGCCTGTTTTTGGTTGGTCAAGTCATGGTAAAATGACTTACTATGTTACAAATGATGTTGAATGGTTGAATAAATTTAATAATATTACAATTACAGAATATTCATATAGTGATATTGATACAGAGCCATATAACCCGGATTTTAAAATTGTTTATAAGGAAGGAAATATTGGAGAAAAAACAACTGCTCTTGAAATTCTATCAATTTATGCTGATGAACCTGACTGGGATATGGATCGCAATTTAAAACTTTCTCCTTTTCAAAAAATAACAGGTGGCTCTTCTGGGTGGAGACATCAATATTTTATAACTTTATTTGGAATTGTAAGATTAGGAAAAGCACCAGATAGAGCACAATATTTTTATAATTTAGCACTTAAAGCATTTGATAGAGGTGATTTTTATTGGGGTTTCAGATTTTTTGCTCGCTCACTTCACTATCTTGAAGATTTAACACAACCACTTCATTCTTTTCCTCTTCCTTACTCAATTGTTTTAAAAAATATTTTTGATTTGAATGGACTTATTAAAATTGGAGAGAATCACCATTATGCATTAGAAGATTATCAAGAGGTTCAAGTTGATATTTTAAGAAAAGTTTATCTTGAAGCACTTTATACAGATGAAACTTTTGATGTCAGAACAATTAGAAGATTAGGAGTTTTAAATGCTTTTAGAGCAAGAAAAGATAGTGGCAAAATTTTTAGAATTCAAGAAAAGTTTTATGGAAAAGAGATAAATAATAAAAATGGCTTTTCTATTAATAAAGATGAATACAGAGTACTTATTAATAATGAATACCAAGATGAATATGATGAAGTAATTAAAAAACATTTAACAAATTTTGCAAAAACAGTTAACACTGCTCTTAAACTTCTTCAAAATGATTTATCTAAAATGGGTGTTTTAGACTAATTTTTTAACTAATGCATTAACTTTACATTTAAATTAAATTAATTTATAATTTTAGTTGCGGAGAGATGGCCGAGTGGCTGAAGGCACCTGCCTGCTAAGCAGGTGACGGGGTGAAAACTCCGTTCGCGGGTTCGAATCCCGCTCTCTCCGCCACTTTATTTTGCGCCCATAGCTCAATTGGATAGAGCGGCGGACTACGGATCCGCAGGTTGTGGGTTCAACTCCCGCTGGGCGCGCCATTCTGATGAATAATAACTATATATTTGTTAAAGGTGCAAGAGTACACAATTTAAAAAATATTGATATAAAAATCCCAAGAAACAAATTGGTTGTGATAACTGGATTATCTGGTTCAGGCAAATCTTCTCTTGCTTTTGATACAATTTATGCTGAAGGTCAAAGAAGATATGTCGAATCTCTCTCTTCATATGCAAGACAATTTCTTGAACTTATGGATAAACCAGATGTTGATTTTATTGAAGGTTTATCTCCTGCAATTGCAATAGATCAGAAAGCTACTACTCATAATCCAAGGTCAACTGTTGGAACAATGACAGAAATTTATGACTATCTCCGACTACTTTTTGCAAGAATTGGAACTCCACATTGTCCTGAATGTGGAAGAGAGATAAGAAAGCAAACTCCACAAGAAATTGTTGATCAAATTCTCTCTTTTCCAAAAAACACAAAAATTATAATTCTCTCTCCTGTTGTAATTGGTAGAAAAGGAGAGTACAAAAATCTTTTTGAAAAATTAAGAAAAGAAGGTTTTGTTAGAGTAAGAGTTGATAAGATAATTTATACCCTTGAAGAAGAAATAATATTAGATAAAAATAAAAAACATGACATTGATATTGTTATTGATAGATTAATTATTCAAGATGATATTAAAGGAAGATTAACAGATTCGGTCGAACTTTCATTAAAATATTCAGAGGGTCTTGTAAAAGTTTTAAATGTTGAAAACAATGAAGAAATTATATTTTCATCAAGATTTGCTTGTCCTCATTGTGGAATTTCTCTTCCAGAAATTGAACCAAGACTATTTTCTTTTAACTCTCCGTTTGGTGCTTGTGAAGAGTGTCAAGGTTTGGGATTTAAAATGGTTGTTGACCCAGATTTAATAATTCCAAATAAAAATTTATCAATTAGAGAAGGTGCAATAAAAGTTGCTGGATTTCAAAGTGAAGATGGATATACAATAGGTATTTTAGATGACCTTCTATCTAGTTTTGGATATAATGTTGATAAAAAAATAAGTGATTTGGATGAAGAAGTTTTAGATATATTGTTTTATGGAACTAAAAGTAAATATTGGCATTCCACAAAATTAAGAAAGGGTTATAGACACTATATCTATTGGGAAGGACTTGTTCCTATAATTGAAAGAAGATATAAAGAGACAGAATCATTTGAGATGAAAGAGTATTACGAAAAGTTTATGAGGTTTTTACCATGTCCAGTTTGTAATGGAAAAAGATTAAAAAAAGAAGCCCTTGCTGTAAAAATCGGTGGTAAAAACATTTCAAAAATAACTGAAATGAATATTGAAGATTGTTTGAAATTTTTTGAAAATTTATCTTTAACTGAAACACAAAATATAATTGCAAAACAGATACTTAAAGAGATAAAATCAAGACTCAAATTTTTAATTGATGTGGGATTAAATTATTTAACACTAAACAGAGAATCAAGGTCTCTTTCAGGAGGTGAAGCACAAAGAATTAGACTTGCAACTCAAATTGGCTCTGGTTTAACTGGAGTCTTATATGTTTTAGATGAACCAACAATAGGACTTCATTATAGAGATACTAAAAGGTTATTGGACTCATTAAAAAGATTAAGAGACCTTAGCAATACTTTAATTGTTGTTGAACATGATGAACAAATAATAAAAGAATCTGACTGGATAATAGATATGGGTCCAGGTGCAGGAGAAAATGGTGGTAGAGTTGTTTTTGAAGGAAAATTTAATGAAATTATAAATGATAATGATTCTTTAACTGGTAAATATCTCTCTGGAAAATTAAAAATTGAAATTCCAACTAAAAGAAGAAAGGGAAATGGAAAATGTTTCGAAATAATTGGTGCAAAAGAACATAATTTAAAAAATATAAATGTGAAGATTCCTTTAAATACATTTACATGTATAACAGGAGTATCTGGTTCAGGAAAATCAACATTGATTTATGACATTTTATATAAGGGACTCGCAGGAATTTTTTACAACTCAAGTGAAAAACCAGGAAATTTCAAAGAATTTAGAGGTTTAGAAAATATTGATAGAGTTGTTCTAGTTGATCAATCTCCAATTGGAAGAACCCCAAGATCAAATCCCGCAACTTATACAAATGTTTTTACTCCAATTAGAGAACTATTTTCAAAAACAAGAGAGGCAAGAGAAAGAGGTTATACTCCTGGAAGATTTTCATTTAATGTCAGAGGTGGAAGATGTGAAGCATGTGAAGGTGCAGGAATTAAAAAAATTGAAATGCAATTTCTTCCAGATGTTTATGTTACCTGTGAAGTTTGTCAAGGAAAAAGATACAATAGAGAGACACTTGAAATTGAATGGAAGGGAAAAAATATTTCAGATGTCTTAAATATGACTGTTGATGAAGCATTTGAATTCTTTGAAAACATTGAACCGATAAAAAGAAAACTAAAACTATTAAAAGATGTTGGACTTGGTTATATTAAACTTGGTCAACCTGCACCAACTCTTTCTGGTGGAGAAGCACAGAGAGTAAAACTTGCTTATGAGCTATCAAAAAGTTTTAAAGGTCATACACTTTACCTTCTCGATGAACCAACAACAGGACTTCATTTTGATGATGTTAAAAAACTTTTGAATGTTTTAAATAGATTGGTAGAAAAAGGAAATACTGTTGTTGTCATAGAGCATCATCCAGATGTAATAAAAAGTGCAGATTACATTATAGATCTTGGACCAGAGGGTGGAGATGAGGGTGGATTTATAGTTGGAGAGGGAACTCCTGAAGAAATTGCTACAAATTATAACTCTTATACTGGAGAATTATTAAGAAAAATTTTGAATATTAAAAATTAATATTCTCTAATTCAATTTAAAGAAAAAAATTGAAGTTGGCGAAATCTTTCTCTGTTCGAAAGTTAAAATCTTAAGAAATTCTAAATATAAAGCCTTTCTTAAAGATAAAACTTCTCTTTCTAAAAGAATATACTCATTTATTAAATTAGTAAGTGTTCCTTTGTTGAAGTTTTCAGTTTTGAGGGCTTCTTTTTGTTTTTGATTATTCTCTTTTATTTTTTCTAAAATAACTTTCTCTTTTTCTTTTTCATTTTTAAACAACTCTTTCACTTTTTCAATTTGTTGATCAGTGAGATTAAGTCTCCTTTTTAGAAATTGCAAATCAAGATAATACATTAATTTTAACTTTTTAGAATTCTCCTTTTCTATCATTTCTTTAAGATTTTTTCTCTGCTTTTCAGATAAATTTAGTCCTCTACCAACTTTTATATAATTTCTTATTTTTTGGTTGAAATTTTCAAGTTTTTCCTTAATAAAATCTGGCATAAAACCTTTAGATTTTATAATTGAAAATTCAGTAAATGTTGGGAAAAATTTTATTTGTTCTTTATTTAAAATGGATATTATATTTAGATATGCATCTTTCTTTAAATTTGAAAGATCAACTAAGTTTTTTATTTGTGATTCAACAAGAAAATTTAGCTCTTTTTCATTTAAAACTTCTTTTGAGAGTAAAACTTTTTCTTTTTCACTATTTTCCTTTATTTTCTTTAGAATCTCTTCTCTTTTATCTCTTAATTCTTTTAATATTTTCTCAATTTTTTCTTTCTGTTCGTATGTTAAATTTAATTTTTTAATGTTGAATGGTGGAAATTTTTCTTGAGAATTTTTTAGAAAATTACCTGCATAAACTCCAGTTAAAACTATTAAACCTGAAAGTAAGATTATAAGAATTGTTATTAAAATTTTTTTATTCATAATGCCTCACCTCCACCTATTTATACAAACAAAATTCAATTTTGTTACAAGGTATGGTGCCGGAGGTGGGAATCGAACCCACACGGACTCATCGTCCGAGGGATTTTAAGTCCCTTGCGTCTGCCTGTTCCGCCACTCCGGCACTGGAGGCGGCACCCGGATTTGAACCGGGGAATAACGGTTTTGCAGACCGTCGCCTTACCACTTGGCTATGCCGCCAACACCTAAGTTTATTTATATCAAACTTAAATATTATTTCAAGTTATTTGATAAAATATAGAAATATGAGTTATTTTTTTGTAGATTCACATATTCATCTTGATATGAAAATTTTTGATTCAGATAGAGAATTCGTAATAAAAGAATCTATTGAGAATGGTGTAAAATATTTACTTAATGTTGGTTATGATTATGAATCCTCTTTAAATTCACATAAATTATCCAAAACATATGAATTTATCTATGCTTCTCTTGGTTTTCATCCACATGATGCAAAAAATTTTAAAGATAAACATTTAAATGAATTTGAAAAATTTATAAAAGATAACAAAAAAGTTGTGGCAATCGGAGAAATTGGTTTAGATTATTATAGGAATCTTTCACCAAAAGAAACCCAAATAGAAGTTTTCGAAAAACAGATTGAATTTTCAAAAGAGATTAATTTACCAATTATAATACATGAAAGAGATAGTTTTTGGGATACAGTAGAAATTTTAAAAAAATATAAAGGCAAAATAAGAGGAGTATTTCATTGTTTTGGCGGAGATATATCAAAGTTAAAAGAAGTTATAAATTTAGGTTTTTATTTAGGAATTGGAGGAACCATAACATATCCAAAAAATAATATCTTAAGAGAAACAGTAATAAGGGCTCCAATTGAAAGAATTTTGCTAGAAACAGATGCTCCATATCTTCCTCCTCAGAATTTTAGAGGAAAAAGAAATGAACCTAAATTTTTAATATATACTGCCGAATATTTAGCAAAATTATTTAATATATCAATGGAAAAATTATCAGAAATAACTAACAAAAACTTTTCAGAATTATTTAAAATATCTTTTTAAAATATCAAATTTTTTTATGCCAAAAATCTTGACATAAAATATAAAATAAAATATCTTAATATTTATAAACCCTTTTTAGGAGGTTAGAATGTTTAAAAAAGTTTTACTCATTATTATTATTTTCACACTTTTTGGAATTTTCATTGGTTGTAGAACAGGAAGTCAAACAACACTTTCAGGTGTACTAAAAGATGAAAATGGTGAACCTATGAAAGATGTCAAAATTAATCTTGATTCTCTTTCAGTATCAACTAATGATAAAGGAAAGTTTGTTTTCAAAAATTTAGAAGAGAGGAGTTATAACTTATCTGTAAATTTAGAAGGATATTATCCAATAAATCAAAGAGTTAATATATCAAAAGGTGCAAATAGTATAAATTTAACTTTAAAAATGACAACTTTATTAAAAGCAAAAAACAGAGGATATTTACTAGTTGGTTCTGATGTAACTTATCCTCCATTTGAGTTTATGGAAAATGGAAAGCCGGTTGGCTTTGATATTGATTTAATAAATTTAATTGCTCAAGGGATGGGTTTAAATGGTGCGCAAATAATTGATACTGCATGGGATGGAATTTTTGCTGCATTAAAAACAGAAAAATTTGATGTAATTATTTCATCTGTAACAATAACAGAAGATAGAAAAAAGGAGATGTTATTCTCCGATCCATATTATGATTCAGGACAAATTATTGCAGTAAGAAGAGAAGATACAAGAATAAATAATGAAAATGATCTAGTTGGTAAAATTGTTGGAGTTCAAATAAATACAACAGGTGATTTTACAGCACAAAAAATTTCAGGAATAAAAGAAATCAAAAGATATGATGATATACAACAGGCATTTCAAGATCTTGAACTCGGAAGAATTGATGCAGTTTTAAATGATTTGCCTGTAAATGCATGGTTTGCAAAAGAGAGAAAAAATGTTAAACTTGTTGGAAAACTTTTAACAGTTGAACAATATGGAATTTGTGCTCGACTTGAAGATCAAACTTTAATTAATGAAATAAATAGAGCACTCAAAAATTTAAGGGAGAGTGGAAAATATAGAGAAATTTATGTAAAGTGGTTTGGCGTCGAACCTCCTCAAAAGTAAAGTATAAAGATGACTGGTCTTGATTTCAGATTATCACTTTTACTTAACTCCATACCAATTTTACTCAATGGAGCAAGATATACAATTCTTTTTTCAGTAATTTCAATAATTTTTGGTATAATTATAGGGCTTTGTGCCTCCTTACTTAAAATATCAAAAAATGTGATTTTAAGAACAATTGGGAGTACCTATATAGAAATCATAAGAGGTACTCCCCTTCTCCTCCATATAATGGTTGCCTATTATGGTCTTGCTGCATTTAATATAAAACTTGACTATTTCACAGCAGGAGTCCTTGCTTTATCAATAAATTCAGGAGCATATTGTGGAGAAATTTTTAGAGCAGGAATTGAATCAATAGAGAAAGGACAAATGGAAGCTGCAAGATCTGTTGGAATGACCTATGGACAAGCAATGAGATATGTAATTTTACCTCAAGCATTCAAAAGAGTTATTCCACCATTGACAAATGAATTTGTTGCAATGCTTAAAGATTCATCTTTACTCTCAATAATTGCTGTTCCAGAACTCCTTAGAAATGCAAGACAACTCATGGGGACAAAAGCAAATGTTTGGACACCACTAATTGGCGCTGCATTGATTTATCTTGTTTTAACACTTCCGCTTACAAGACTTGCTTATGTTTTAGAAAGGAGGATGGCTAAAGGTGGCATATAACAACAATAATGTTATTTTAAAGATAAGAAACCTCAACAAACATTTTGGAAGATTAGATGTACTTAAAAATATAAATTTAGATTTACATAAACAAGAGGTTCTTGTAATAATTGGACCCTCAGGTGCAGGAAAATCAACTCTTATTAGATGTATAAATAGATTAGAAGAACCAACTTCAGGTGAAATATACTTTGATGGAGAGAAAATTGACAAGAATACAGATTATAACAAATTAAGAGAAAGAATTGGAATGGTTTTTCAGAGATTTAACCTTTTTCACCATTTGACTGCTCTTGAAAATATAACACTTCCATTAAAAGTTGTAAAAAAGAAAACTGATTCAGATGCGAAAAAAATTGCTTTTGAATATCTTGAAAAAGTTGGACTTAAAGATAGAGCAAATCATTATCCTATACAACTTTCAGGTGGTGAACAACAAAGAGTTGCAATTGCAAGAGCACTTGCACTTCAACCAGAAATTATGCTCTTTGATGAACCAACATCTGCAATTGATGTTGAATTAATTAAAGATGTTCTTGATGTTATGAAAATTCTTGCAAGAGATGGTATGACAATGATTGTTGTTTCACATGAAATGGGTTTTGCAAAAGAAGTTGGAGATAGAATAATATTCATGGATAAAGGTGAAATAGTTGAAGAGAATGACCCTCAAGAATTTTTTAGAAATCCGAAAACAGAAAGAGCAAAACAATTCCTTTCAAGAATAATTAATATTTAAAAAATCAATTTTCATTGTATAATTAAATTTGACTTCTTTTTAAAGGAGAGATTATATGTATCCAATTTTTATTAGAATTGGTGATTTTGCTCTAAGATGGTATGGAGTAACAATTGCACTTTCAGTTATAATTGGAATTATTTATGCACATAGAGAATTTAAAAAAATAGGAATAAATGATGATATTTTTTATGATTATGTTATCTGGCTAATATTTGTTGGAGTTCTTGGTGCAAGGTTATTCAATATTTTGTTTAATACTCCTCTTTACTATTTTACTAATCCTATTAGAATTTTTTATTTATGGGAAGGTGGTTTATCATATCTCGGAATAGTTGTTTTTGGATATATTTTTTCATATTACTATTGGAAAAAAAAAGGAAATCTTTTCTATAAAGTTGCAGATATTGCATCAATTCCTCTTGCACTTGGTTGGGGAATTGGAAGAATAGGTTGTACACTTAATGGATGTTGCTATGGAAAACCTACGGGACTCCCATTTCCATTCTCCATAACTTTTACAAACCCAGAATCATTTGCACCAATAGGAATTTCAAGATACCCTACACAACCACTTTTATCAATTCTTGGTTTTATAACATTTTTTGTACTTATCAAATTAAGAAAAAAGATAAAAGTTAATGGAGCAATTTTTTCACTATTTTTAGTTTTTTATAGCATCTCAACATTTTTTGTTGAATTTTTAAGAGGAGATCACACTCCTATTTTTGGATTAACACCATCACAATGGGGAACTTTTCCTTTACTTATTTTTGCATATCTATTCTATAAATCTTCTCCCAGCCTAAAGCATGAAAAAGAAAAACTTGAAATTGAAAATCCTTCAGATGTTCAAAATGAGAAAAAAGATGATGAGATGAATTAAAAAAGCATATAAAAGATGATCCGCTTCCAGACATTATAACATTAATTGCAAAGTGCTTTAAAAGAAAATTTTTTATATCTTTTAACTCTGGTTTCATTTTAAAAGCAAATTCTTCTAAATCATTTTTTAAATATTGAATAAAATCATCACCAAATAATATTTTATCAAGAACTTTATCAGTAAAAATTTCTTTTTTCTCAATTTTATCTATAGCACCATAAACTTCTTTTGTTGAAATTTTTATATTTGGATAAATGACAGAAAAGAAAAACTCTTTATCTTTTGCATAAATTGGAAATACTTTTTCGCCTTTATTTTCAATTATTAAGAGTTTTTCTTCTCTTAAAAAAAGATTTACATCAGAACCTAACTCTTTTCCAATTTCAAAAAGTGCTTCTTCTTGAAGAGGATAGTTAAAAATTTGGTTTAAAGATAAAAGAACTCTTGCGGCATTTGAACTTCCTCCACCAAGACCACTTTCTATCGGAATATTCTTTTTTATTCTTATTTTTATTTTTTCTTTTATATTTGTAATTTCAAAAAATTTTTTCTTTGTCTTTTCAACAATATCATTATTAATAAAAGCATCTTCATATAAAACTTTATCTTCTCCAAATTCAAAATAAATTTCATCATAAATAGGAATTTTTAAAACTAAACTTTTAATTGAATGATATCCATCTGGAAGTTTTGATAATATATCAAGTGTTAAGTTTATTTTCGCTTCTGATAAAAATTTCATATAAATTTATATATTCTTCAACACTCAAATTTTCTGGTCTTAAATTTAGATCAAGTGATAAATCTTCACTTATTAAACTAGATAAAACTTTTTTAATCTTTTTTCTTCTTTTTGAAAAAATCTCTTTTAAAAATTTTTCATAATTTTCAAATTTTTCTTCCCATAACCTTTTTCTTTTAAAATAAATAAATATAGAATCAACATCGGGTCTTGGATAAAAGTTATTTTTATTGAAAATTTTGATATTCCTCAAATCAAAAAAAGTTTGTATAAATATTGAAATAGCACCATAACTTTTTGAATTTTCTTTTGATAAAATTCTTTCACCTAACTCCTTTTGTATCATGAAATATCCATCAATTAAACCATTAATTTTTGAACATTTTTTTAAAATTTCAGTTGAAGTTGAATATGGAAGATTTGAAAAAAATCTAAATTTTTCAGGAAAATTTTCTTCTTTTAAAAAATCCATTAATTTTATCTCTATATTTTTATAAAAAATTATATTTTCACATATAATTTCTTTTAATCTCTCATCTATCTCATAAGAAATTACTTTATTAACTCTTTTTGCTATTTCTTTTGTTACATCCCCTATTCCAGTTCCGACTTCAATAATTATGTCATCTTCACTAAAATCTGTTAAATTTATTAATTCTTCTCTATTACCTATGAAAAAATTTTGTCCTAAACTCTTTTTAAATCTAAATTTTTTTAAGAAGTCTTTTTTATTCAAAATTTAAGCTCTTCTGAAATATCACCAATTATTGGAATTTTCCAGAATTTTCCAAGAAGCGCCTCTATAAAAGCATATAGCGCAATAAGAAAAACTATAACTCCTATTATGTATTTGAAAACCCAACCAATAAAAGGAATCATGCCAAGAACCCAAATAATAACTTCAACAATGAATAAAACAAAACCTTGCTTTGCATGAGAGTTAACTAATGGATCATCTTTAACTAATACAAGAGGTATTATAAAGAGAAATGGTATGTAACTTATTGCAGAAATTATCCTTTTTTCATCCTCTCTATCTATTTTTATCTCCATTCTTTCTCCTCCTCTTGTTTTTACTCTCTTTAAGTTTTTTGATCTCTTTTTCAAGTTCTTCAATCTTTCTTAAAAGATAATCGTTTTTCTCTTCAAGGGTTGTGTCAAGATAAAGTTCAGGCATCATAGGTAAATTAAAGTTTATATCATCATCATATTCAGTTATATCCTCATATGGTATTGTATTTATATCTTGTATAATTTGAATCATCCTTTTTTCTTTTAACTCTTCTTCATCTTCAATATCTTTATTGATTTTATTTAAAAGTACAGTTGGAACAAAAATAACAATTTTACCATCCTCTGTTTTACCTATAGTGCCATATCTTTCTTTGAATTCAAGAATAAAAGATGGTGAAACCATGTAAATATGATTATCTTCATCAACAAAAACAACAGATGCCTTTATTGGTTTCTTTTTTTTCAATTCATCAAATTTTTTTATAAAATCTTTAACATAATCACTTTCAATTATTACACATTTATCGCCAAAGTGGTAAGAGTTAAAAAATTTAAAATGTTTGCTCATTCCTTTAATTATTGAATGTGTTTTAAGTAGAATAAAAAAAGAATTAGAATTCACATAATAACTATTCTTATCTATTTTAACAATCTTTTCAATGTCATCTGTAAAGGTTTCTTTAAGGGTTTTTTTCAATAAAAGTTTAACATCTTCTTTTATCATAAATTACATTTTACCACAATTAAAAAGAAATAGTGTATTTTGTTTTTGGTAGAATCCCATAAGGATCAAGAAAAGGTTTTTTGATATCTAATAAAATATCATAATTAATTCCTGAATGATTTGTTCCAATAACTATTAAATCGAAACTTTTAAGTTTAGTTTTTGTAATCTTTTCGCTCTCTAAAATTTTATCTTTTACAACAATCTTATCAATAAAAGGATCAAAATATGAAACCTTTATGCCTTTATTAATAAGTAACTCTATAAATTTTAATGGCTGAGAGTTTCTTATATCATTAACATCTTTTTTATAAGTGACTCCAATAACAAAAACTTTTTTCTTTTTTAAATATTTTTTGATCTTCTCAAGCCAGAAATAGGGCATGCTTTTATTTATTAAATTTGAATATTCAATGGAAGAAAATCTAAAGCCCAACTTTTTTCCTCTTTCTACCAAAAACATGGGAACAGTTGGAATACAATCTCCTCCAACTCCCCAATTTGGATAAAATGGAACAAAACCATATGGTTTGGTTTTAGCACCTTCTATTATTTCAAAAATATCAACTCCTTCTTTTGATGTTAGTTTTGCAAATTCATTTATAAAAGAGATATTTATAAATCTAAAACTGTTCTCAAGTAATTTTATGTATTCTGCAACTTTTGTTGATGATACTGGTATAACTCTTGTAAAGATATGAGAATAAAAGAAAGTTCCAATAGAAAGAGAATCCTTATCAATTCCACTTATAATTTTTGGAATCTCTTCAACTGGATAATCACTTCCTGGATTTATTCTTTCAGGAGAAAAACAAAGATAAAAATTTTTACCGCTTTTCTTTAGTTTTGAGTAAATTAATTCTTCTGTTGTTCCAGGTGGTAAAGTACTTTCAAAAATAATAAGATTACCATCTTTTAAATTCTTTCTTATATCTCTTACAGCTTTCAGAACAAACTTTAATTCAGGATTTTCACTTTCATTTAAAGGGGTTGGAACAGAAACAATAAAAATATCGATATTTTTAAGATCATCAACTTTATTTGTTGGAAAAAAACTTTTATTTAAAAAATTTTGAATTTCACTATTCTTTACATCAACAACATAAGATTTACCTTTTTTTAATAAATTTATCTTCTCAACTGAAAGGTCATATCCAACTACATTAAAACCTCTATTTAAAATGACTCTTGCAAGAGTTAATCCTACATAACCTAAACCAATTATCCCTATCTTTATTTCTCTATTTTTAATTTTATCTTTTAATTCTAAGAAATTCTCTTCCATATTTTGCATTATCCTTTAATTCCTCTTCTATTACTATTAATCTATTATATTTTGTAACTCTCTCTCCTCTTGCAGGTGCACCAGTTTTAATTTGAAAACTTTGTGTCGCAACTGAGAAATCAGAGATAAATGTGTCGGAAGTTTCACCAGATCTATGAGAAATTATATAATTATATCCATATTTTCTTGCAATATTAATAACTTCAAGTGTTTCTGTGAGAGTTCCAATTTGATTTAGTTTAATAAGAATTGCATTTGCAATACCATTCTCAATTCCAAAAAGAAACTTTTCTTTGTTTGTTACAAAAATATCATCTCCAACAATCTGAATTTTATCTTTAACCTCTTTTGTAAACATTTTCCATGATTCATAATCTTCTTCATCAAATGGATCTTCAATTGAAATTATTAGATATTTTTCAATTAATTTTAAATAATATTCTATTAAGTCATCTCCATTTATCTCTTTTCCTTCAAAAAAATACTTTCCATCTTTAAAGAAACTTGATGCAGCACAGTCAAGTGCTATAAAAATCTCTTCCCCTAACTTATATTTCGTCTTTTCAATTGCTTCAATAATGAGTTTAATTGCTTCTTCATTATTGCTTAAAAAAGGAGAAAAACCACCTTCATCTCCAATTCCTACTGATAATCCTTTACTTTTCAAAACCTCTTTTAGTTTCATGTAAATTTCAGCACTTGCTTTTATTGAATCTTTAAAAGAGTTGAAACCATATGGTACTATCATAAATTCTTGAATATCAATGTTATTTTCTGCATGTTTACCACCATTTATGATATTTAAAAATGGAACTGGAAGAACATTAGAGAATAATCCTCCAATATACCTATATAGAGGTATACCCAAAAATGCACTTGCTGCTCTTGCAACTGCAAGAGAAACTCCAAGAATTGCATTTGCACCAATATTACTTTTATTTTTAGTCCCATCTAAATTGATCATTCTTCTATCAATCTCTTCCTGATCTAAAACATCAATTCCTAAAATTTCTGGTGCAATTAAAAGTTCAATATTTTTAATTGCTTTTTGAACTCCTCTTCCAAAAAATCTCTCATCCTCATCTCTTAATTCAACTGCTTCATATTTTCCTTTTGAAGCACCAGATGGAACTTGAGCAATGCCTTTAAAACCGGATATTGTTGTCACCTCAACTTCAAGAGTAGGATTTCCTCTTGAATCTAAAATCTCTCTTCCTTTAACCTCAATAATCTCTTCCATAAATTCCCTCCTTAAATTTATGATTCAATTGCATAAATTGCAGCACCAATTGCTCCAATAATTTGAGGATTTTTTGGTACATTAATTTTAACCTTGAGTATATCCTCAAGTGCTTTTACAACTCCTGAATTTTTTGCAACGCCACCTGTCATTGTAATCTCTTCTTCATAATTTACTCTTTTTAAAAGTGTAACTGCTCTTTTTGCAACAGAATAGTTTAGTCCTTTTATTATATCTTCTTTTTTTACACCTTCATGAATAAGTGATATTATTTCAGATTCAGCAAATACAGTGCAGATATTTGAAATTTCAATTAAATTATTTGACCTATCATGCAAAAGACCAAATTCATCAAGATCTATTTGAAGAGCATGAGACATAACCTCAAGAAATCTTCCTGTTCCAGCAGCGCATTTATCATTCATTACAAAATCAAGCACATTTCCCTTATCTCCAAGTTTAATTGCTTTACTATCTTGCCCTCCAATATCAATAATTGTTTTTGTTTTAGGAAATAAAAAGTATGCACCTTTTGCATGACAAGAAATTTCGGTTTTTGTTAAATCTGTGAAGTCAACACTTATTCTTCCATATCCAGTAGCAAGAATTTTTTCAATATCTTTTTTATCGAGTTTTTCTTCTTTCAAAATTTCACCAAGAAGGGAGATTGCAGTTTTATTTCCATTTGCTCCAGTAGGAGATATTTTATAATTTAATATTTCAATTTCACTCTCTTTTTTTATAAGAACAACTTTTGTTGCAACAGAACCAATATCAACACCAAAATAATAACTCATCCTAATACCTCCAAAAAACCTTCAACTCTTGTTTTGATCTGTTCTTTTGGGAAATTAGTTTCATCAACAAGGTCTCCATCAATAATTATAGTTGGAATTCCTGAATTTATTAATTTTTTTCTTAAAAGATATGAACTTCCTGCTCCTTGTCTACATCCCCATTGATTAAAAATAACAACTCCATCAATTTTATATTCATCTATAATTTGCATTGCGGTTTTATACCTTTCATCTAAATTAGAGAAAATTTTGTAATTAATTAATTTTTTTGCAATTGACCTAAATGGATCAATTTTATCAAACTCATCCCAATAGACATTACTTGTTTCTTCAAAAACAATAAAAGCACCTTTTTTATTTAAAAAATCAAATAGGTCAACCTTGAAATATGGTCCAAGGTGCATCCAGTAAATTCTATTTTTTACCTTTATTCCAAAACCCTCTTCATATAGAAGTTTAAGTTTATCTCTTAAAAGTTTAAAGAAATCTCTACCATATTCTGAACCAAAAGCAGAAAAAATCATTCCAAGATATCCTAAAAATTTTCTTCCATCAATTAATATTCTCTTTTTTCTTAATTCATTTATCTCAATAAGATATTTTCTTGCTTCATTTGATAATTCAATCGCTTTCTCAAGAGTTTTAATTGGATTTTTTACTTTCAATTCCTTTGAAAGATATAAAAATATATCATAAAGTCTTTTTGAAAGGTAATTTATATTTTCATCATTTAATTCTTCTGGAATATCTATTACAATATACTCACCGCCAAACATCTTTGAGATAAGATAAAAAGAGTGTACTGCTGAATGACATGGTTTATCAGTTGTTACAATGTAGTTTGGCTGTGGTAGAAACCCCATTTTTATAAGTCCAATTAAATTTCTATGTACACTACAATTATCTTTAGAAAATAAAATCTCATCACTTTCAAAAAGAGCGGAATTACTTATTCCAAAATTAGCACTTACAGCAGATGCAACCTCTGGAAGAATTGGAAATGTATTTAATGCAAAAAGTAGCTCAGTTGGTGTAAAAACATTTGTCATAATAACTTTACTTCCTTTGCTAAAATTTTTTTTAAATAATTCCAAAGAAAACCTGATAGAAACTTTACCAATTTCATCTGGTCTCAATATTTGGTTTAATACACCATAAACAAGTGGGTATATGAATTTTTTTCTCAAAATTTTTTGAAAAAATTTAGGAGAGACTTTTGATAGCTCAAGTCTCATTTAACATCTCCATGAATGCCTCAATTCTTGTTCTAATTTGTCCTTTAATATTCATAGAGTAATCATCTTCAATTATAAGCAAAGGAATATTTTCTTTATTTAATCTTTCTTTAATTAAAGGTATGTAAAAATTAAGAGGATCACAATATTTCAAATTATAAACTATAACTCCTTTTAAAGAGAGTTCTTTAAATCTTTTTATAATATTTTCAATTTTCTCCTCTAAAACTCTCCTTCTAACACATCCCTCTCTTTGCAAATAATATTTTGCTAGGGTATAAATTGGGTCTAATGAATAATCATTAACTAATTCTAAATTTTTATAACCAAAGCATGAGTCATCATAAAAAATCTCATAACCTAATGATTCTACATACTCTATAAAACTTAATGGAAAAATGGTTGAAAAAAGATAAAATTTTTCTTTTTTTTCTATTTTAATTTCATTTTCTATTTTGATATTTATTTTCAAGAAATCTTCAATATCAATAGTTTGGAAAATTAAATTTAAATAAAATCCTAATAGTGTTGAATTGTATTTTTTAAATTCTTCTATGGTACTTTTTAATTTTTTTCTCCCTTCATTAAATAACTCAATAGATTTAATTAACTTTTCAAAATCTAAAGTATTATTTAAATCTTTGAAGAGTCCTTCAAATTGTAATTTCAAAAAGTTAATATCACTTTCTTTTTCATTGAATGGTATTTTTAAATAATAACTCTTATTAAAAAAATCTAACTCTTTATAAATTTCATAAACTCTTCTTGAAGAATCACATCCATCTGTAAATATGAACCTTTTGTCTCTTAAATTGTTCTTAATTGAAAATTCAATTGTACTCTTTAAATATGGACAAATATATTTTGGTGAAACTTCATCAGAATAAACAAATTGGGTTGAATCAGTTACAAATCTTACGGGTCTAAAATTTGAAGCATGAATTATTTCAACTGGTACATATGAACAAAAATAAAAAATTGATTTATCATTATTCAAATTATTTTTAAAATTTTCTATGTAAAAACTTTTAATCTCCTCTAAATCTTTAAAATTCATAATAAATATTATAACCTAATTTTTTGTGGTATATTTAAAAAGATAATTTAAAAATAAAAAAGGAGGAAAGATGAAAGCAATAGTTGTTTTAAGACCATCTATGTCAAAAAGATTAATCGCTAAAGGTGTTAAAGAACTTTTAAACTCAATGGGTGTTTTAAATAAAGGAATTATTTTTATTGGTTTGGGCTCAACAAATGGATTCATTGTTGAAGAACTTCTTGGAAAAAATTTTGAAAAAGAAAAATATATGGCAGGATATATTGGTGATTGCAAACTATCTGTTTTAGATAAAGAAATAAGATTGAATCCAATAATCTTAATTGATGGTAAACTTTCTGAAGAGAATCCAGATGAAGTTGTAAAAAGAATGGGAAAAAATGATGTTTTTATAAAAGGAGCAAATGCTATTGACCCACAGGGAAACATTGGAGTTATTGTTGCAGATAAAAGTGGTGGAACAGTTGGAAGGTACATTGGAACTGTTCTTACAAGAGGAGTCAAGTGGATTGCACCAGTTAGTATGGGTAAACTTATACCAGATGTAGTTGAAGCATCTTATTTTGCAAAAATAGAAGAAATTGATTTAAGCATGGGGCTTCCATCTGCAATATTTCCAATTGTAAATGCTTTACCTTTTACAGAAATTGATGCGCTTGATATTCTTTTTGAAGTTGACGCAACTCTTCTTGCAAAAGGAGGACTTTGGGAGGATGAAGGTTCAATTGTTCTTGGAATTGAAGGTGAAGATGAAAATGTAAAGAAAGCATTTGAATATATAGAATCAATAAAAGAGGAAAAATTACCAAAGCATAAATAATAGAGATTAAAATATTAAAATTAATAACTTGGATATGTAATAGTTATTAATTTTGAATTAGGGTCCCAATCTACTTTACATCCAAGATTTTCTGCAACAAATCTTATAGGAAGCATAGTTCTTCCTTGAATAATAAGAGGAACTACCTTAGGATTATTTGGGTCAATAGGGGTTTCAAGTCCATTTACTCTTCCCTTATTTTTATTAATCCAGAGTTCTATAACTTTTTCTTTAAGGGAGATAGTAACTTTCTTTTCATTTGGGTCCCAATTTATTTCTGCTCCTAATGGTTCTGCTACATATCTTATTGGTAAATAAATTCTTCCTTCAATGATTATTGGGGAGACATCTATTGTTTGAGAAGAGTAATTTATATACATTGTCTTACTTCCTATTTGAAGTTTAAGGATTTTTCTTTTTATGTAAGTTACTTTATAAACTTGTTCTTTTTCATTATCTAATTTATCAACTACTTTAAATCTTAACTCATTATCCCCTTCTTTTAAAAGAACATAAGTTTCAAAATTTCCTAGGTTATCAAGTTTTAACTCAATATTATTAATTGATGCATTTCTTACACCAACTCCTTCATCATAAATTTTACCCACAACTTTTAAATTCTCATCATAAGTTTCAAGAGGCAATTTTACATTTAATTTTGGTGGTGTTTTATCAAGAAAAACAATTAAATTATATGTTGATATATTTCCTCTATTATCCTCAGCTGATATAATAAATTCATTTTTACCTTCTTTTAATTTATAATTAGCATCAAAAGATGAACATCCACACTGGTTAATTTTGACTCCATTCACTAAAAGATCTTTGAGTCCGCTCATATTATCCCTTACACCAATTAAAATATATAAATTTTCATCATTTGTGTAAAAATTATTTTGTTCAGGTTTTACTATTCTTAATTCTGGTGGTTTATCATCAATAATTTTAATTGATACTATATTTGATGGTTCAGAATATTTTTCATCTTTATCAACAGATTTAACCATATAAAAATATGTTTTATCTAAAAAAATTGAATAATCAAGAAAATACATCTGATCTTTGTTATAAGTTTTTCCTATATAAACTAAATTTTTATCATTTTCACCTCTATAAACTTCAAAATATTGAATTGTATCATCTTGTTTTTCTATCTCCCAAGTAATTCTAACCTTATAATCTTCCTGAATTGCTTTAACATTAATAGGTTTTGCAGGATATGATTTTGAAAATAAATTTTCACCTATAAAAATTGTTGATAGTAAAATTAAAAAAATAATAACTCTTTTAATCATTTAAACCTCCAAATTTTTCTAAAGTATACTCTTTAATTTTATCTCTTACTTCTCTAAATTTATTTAATTTCTCTTCTTTGCTTCCTTCAAATGAAGAAGGGTCTTCAAAACTATTGTGAAGGTATTCTTTAGCACCTGGAAAGAAAGGACAATTCTCTTTTGCATTATCACAAACAGTTACAACATAATCAAATTTTTCTCCTTTAAACTCTAAAACACTTTTTGATCTATGTTTTGAAATATCAATTCCAATCTCTTCCATGACTTTAATTGCAAAGGGATTTACAGAGGTTGGTTTAGTTCCTGCACTAAAACCTATAAATTTATCTTTCAAATAAAAATTAATAATTCCCTCAGCCATTTGAGACCTTGCAGAATTATGTGTACATATAAATAAAATTTTCTTTTTCTCCATCTTTAATTTATTATATAAATTTTCTTTTTATATACTAAAATGCTAATTATTATTGTTAAATAATGATTAAGAAAAAGAAAGAATGATCCACCAAAAATAATTAAATAGTAAATTTGATTTTTTGTTAAGGTATATTTTAAATTTAACATTACTCGAATATTTACTCCTGTAAAAGGATCCTTTATAGCTATATAACCTGAGATGGAGAACATTATAAATAGTAAGAGAAACATTAAAGGAAAAAATAGAAAAATTAATATTTTAAAAACTAAATCAATGAATTGATTCATAAAATATGTTCTAATAAAATTTTAATTCCTATTGAAATTAATATCAATCCACCCAAAATTTCTGCTCCTTTTTTAAAGATTTTACCCAATAAAAAACCAGAATAAACTGAAATCATAGTTAATGTAAAAGTTGTAATACCTATAAAAATTGATGGGAATAAAATTTTTGTTTTAAGAAGAGAAAGAGAAATACCAACTGCAAATGCATCAATACTTGTTGCTATTGAAAGAAAGAGAAGTGTAATGAATCTATCTGTATTTATTTTGTTTTCACAATCATTTTTGAAGCTTTCAAAAATCATTTTTGCACCAACAAAAATTAATATAAAAAAGGCAACCCAATGATCATAATCTTTAATAAAACTCAAAAGTTCTCTTCCAATTAAATATCCAATAAACACCATTCCAAATTGGAAAAAACCAAATGAGAAAGAAATTTTTAAAGGATAATAAAAATTAAATTTTTTCTTGGTAATTCCACATGAAAGACCAACTGCAAAAGCATCCATAGAAAGTGCTATTCCAATCAATAAAATTGAAATTAATGTTAAACTGTCTCCATTTAAACTTATCACTCTTTTTTTCCTTCCTCTTTATAATTCACTTTATTATTATATAATTTTTAAAGGAGAGTTTATAATGAAAAAAATAATTATTAGTTTTTTATTAATAATATTATTCATTAAGATTTTTCCCATAAAGTTTTTAAATTCACAGGATTTAAACAATATTGAATTTTTTCTTCTAAAAGATGAAGAACAAAAAATTGTGACTATTGGAAAAGGGGAATTTAAAAATTTCTCTTATAATTTATCAACCAAGGATAATTTATTCACATTTATTATTTCAGGAAAGGGCAATTTAATTTTTAAAATAATTTTTAAAGAAATGGAGAAAGTATTTCCTGAAATAGATGGAGTATTTATATCACCATTTTATATATTAAAAGACAAAGAAGAAAAGTTATTTATGTTTTCTGTTGATTCTAGTGGTCTACATTACTTTGAAGTAAAAGAAAAAGAAGAAAACTTTGAAATAAATTATAATATATATTCAAATAAGAAAGAGTTGATTAAATTTAGAATAGTTAAAGTTAATTCAATTTTTGATGCATTTGAAGATTACTATAAATTTTATAAAATTAAAGATAGAAAAATTGATTTAGGAGGCCTGATATTACCTAATATCTCTCTAACAAATATTATAAATAATGTTGGAATTGAAAATTTTAATATTAAAGGAAGAATAATTGATCCAAAAGAGCAGTATGCGCCTGAAAGAATACTTGAGGGTATAAAATATAAAATAAAAAATTTTGTTTTATTTGACCCAATAAAATTGAAGTTTGAAAATATAGATATAAATAAAATAGAAAAGGAGCTATTTTTTAATGAGAATCCATATTATAAATTAATGGGTATCCAAATTTTAACTTCATCTATAAAAAATAAAGATGGAAGTATTATTAAAATAGAAAAAAAAAGTGAGCCAACTTTAAAAATTGTTTCAGGTGAAAAAGTTCCAGATTATAAAGAAAATTCAGTTGATACAATAATTTTTTTAAATCCAGAACAAAATTTTTTAAAAAACAAGGGAATAAGTTCATTTGATATTTATTATTCAAGATACATTTATCCACTAAATATAGCTATAACAATATCAAATAGACAACTTGAAATTAAAGGTGAAAATGAAGCAAGGTATCATGGTCTTGCCTTAGATTTTTCTGATGTTGAAGATTTTTTTAATTTTGATAAGAAAAAGTTTAATAATAATCCAAAATCATTTATAGATGGAGAAGTTGCACAATTTTATTGTTCAAATCTATATAATTTTTTAAATAGTTTACAAAAAAATTATCCAGTTCTCTCAATCAATCCAAAATATTATCAACTAATAATGAATTCAGATTTAATTTATAAAGAGATTGAAGATTTAAATTATTTAAATAATTTACCTATTGAAAGAGTTATTGTTCCTAATAGACCAATTGTCTTTTCATTTAGACTAAAAAATGAAGATATAAATGAAAGTGTTTTAAATAAAATTTTTAAAAACTCTTTAATTTATGGAGTTTATCCAACATTTTCAAAACCTCAAGATGAACCATATTCAATATGGGATAATGTGGAGAAATTAAAACTTTTGGCTAATTATAAGGATTTTTATGATTTAATAGGAAAAATTGAATCTAAAGGTTTTATAGGCAAAAGCATCGCAACTATTGAAAATGGATATATATATCAATTTGGAGATTTTCCAGATATTTTTTTTACAATTAATGGATATGGAAAAATTAAAATTGAAAAAAGCGCTCTTGAATCGCAAGGTAATATTTCTATAATAAATCCCCTCAATAATGAAAAAGTTGAATTTTATGAGGAAGGAAACAACATAATAATAGATTCATGGGGGCTAAATGTTATAAATATAAAAAATGAAAACATCCAAACACAATCTGAAAACCAGAATATATCAAAATTCTCAAAGTTTGAAAATAAGAAAATTTCAATTTTAATTTTCGTTTCAGTTTTATTTTTTGTATTTTTAAATCTATTATTAAGAAAAATAAACTTGATTATCAATATTAAACCAACTTATATTATTTTTACTTTATTAATTTTATCCTTAATCATAAATCAATTTTTGGGGTTATCATCTCCATTTTATATTCTATTATTAATAGGAATATATTTTATTTTTACCTCAACTTTTTCTTCACTTACAAAAAAATCTTTTCTATTAAATTTTTCTCTTGTTTTTCTATTATCCTCTCTTATCTTTTACATTTTAAATGGTAATCAAGCAATTTTTTCGCCACCATATTATCTTTTTTACAACACTTATTTTATTTCTATTATATTAACCTATTTTGTTTTTATCTTTTATCATTTTGAATGGAAAAAGATTTATGATATATTAATTTTCTCAACAATTTTAATTGTCATTTTAATTTCAAATCCAACAAGAAATCCATTTTATTCGCCTCCAATTGATTATACATTTTTAATATCATCTCTAATTCTTGCGCTTTTTATTTTCTTACTATCTAAAAATTTATTAAAAATTATATTATTTTCTTTATTTGCTTTTCTTATCATTAATTATATTTTCATAGATAAAATCTATTTTTATCTTCTTTCAAAAGAAATATTTATTTCAGTTGATTTTATTCAAAATTTAACTTTACTTTTTGCTCTTTCAATTATTTTTATATATTTTTCAAAATCAAAATTTAAAACTAAAACAAAATTGGTTTATAACTTTTTAATAATATTTTTTATAGTTGTATCAATATACTTAAATAGAATTCTTTTGGTCTCTCCCAATATTTTTGGTATTATATCAAGCATAATAAAGTTAATTTTTTATATAATTTTAATAATATATTTGATTTTCTTTGTTGAATCAACATTTATTAAAAAGGAGGAGTAATGGCAAAATTACTAATTGATGGAAATAGTTTAACAATAGAAGACCTTGTTTCAGTTGTCAGATTTAGGAAGGGTGTTGAACTTTCTCCTTATGCAATTGATAAAATAGATGATGCAAGAAGAATTTTAGAAATTATCTCAAAAAGAGATGAACCTATTTATGGAGTAAATACAGGGCTTGGAAAATTATGTAATGTTAAAATAAGTAAAGAAAATTTATTAAAACTACAAGAAAATATAGTTCACTCTCATAATATTAATATAAAACCATACTCTTCAAAAGAGATAGTTAGAGGGACAATGCTTATAAGAGCAAATTCACTTGCAAAAGGGTTTTCTGGAATAAGAAGAGAAATTATAGAAAGAATAATTCTTTTTTTAAATGAAGATATAGTGCCTTACATAACACAAAAAGGGTCGCTTGGAGCATCAGGTGATCTTATTCCTCTTGCATCACTTGCTGCTTTTTTAATGGGAGAGGGAAAAGGAATATATAAGGGAAAGGAGTTTAAATCAATTGATATACACAAAAAATTAAATATTGAGCCTTTCACTTTTTTAGAGAAAGAAGCACTATCTTTGATAAATGGAACATCATTTTCTCTTGCAATAGCATCAATTTCAGCATTTGATGCAAAACAAATTCTTAAAAATGCCATAATTTCAGGAGCATTAAGTATGGAGGCACTTCTTGCTTCTTCCACACCTTTCAACCCTCTAATTCATAAGGCAAAACCTCAAACTGGCCAAGGAGTTATTGCTTATGCTATAAACTTACTTATTGAAGGTAGCACATTTATAAATTCAGTTAAAGATAAAGTCCAAGATTCATATGTAATTAGATGTTTACCACAAATTTATGGCTCTGTTTACAATACATTAAAATTTGTTGAAAAAAATTTAACAATTGAACTTAATTCAGCATCAGATAATCCTCTTGTTTTTGCCGAAGAAAATCTTATCCTTTCTGGTGGAAATTTTCATGGATCTTTTATTTCAACTAACTCAGATTTTCTTTCAATTGAGTTAACTATTATGAGTAATAATATAGAAAGAAGAATAAATAGATTAATGAACCCAAATTTATCTTATGGACTTCCTCCATTTTTAATTGAGAATAGTGGACTTAACACAGGTTTAATGTTAATGCAGTATCTTGCAGCATCTATTGTAAGCGAAAATAGAATTCTCTCTTACCCTGCATCTGTAACTTCAATGTCTGTTTCATGTGACCAAGAAGATGATACAAGTATGTCGAGTAATTCTGCAAAAAAATTAAGACAAATTGTTGATAATTTATATACAATTATTTCTATTGAATTAATTTCAGCAATTCAAGCACTCTCTTTTAGAAGTGGAAAACTAGGAATAGGAACATTAGAAGCATATAAAATTTTAAGAGATGTTTATCAACCTATCACAAAAGATGAAAATTTGACATCAACAATTGAAAAAGTAAAAGAATTGGTTTTTGATGGAAGTATAGTAAAAGAGGTAGAAAAAGAGGTTGGGGAACTTTTCTAAATATATTGGAATAGATGAATCTGGAAAAGGTGATTTTTTTGGAAACCTTGTTGTTGCCGGTGTAATCTTTTATAAAGAAAAAGAAGAAATTTTTAAACTTTTAAATGTTAGGGATTCTAAAAAAATAGAAGATAAAAGAATAAAATTTCTATCAAAAGAAATAATAAAGTATCTTCCTTATGAAATAGTATCTATTTCACCAAAAAAATTTAATGAATTGTATCAAAATTTTAAAAATATAAATTTAATTCTTTCTTGGGCATATAGCAAGATCATTAAAAATCTTCTTGAGATTGATAAGGTTTCCCTTATTATGATTGATAAATTTACAAACAAAAATTATATTGATCTATTTTTAAAGGAAGATCAAAAAAACATTGAGAGAATAGAGATTATTAAAGGAGAAAAAGATTTAGGAATTGCGTGTGCATCAATTCTTGCAAGAGATGCTTTTTTAAAATCTATATACTCTTTAGAGAGAAAATGGAGTTTTTCATTTCAAAAAGGCGCAGGAGATATTGTTATTGAAAGTGGAGTTCTATTTGCTAAAAAATTTGGATTAGAAAAGTTAAATGAAGTCGCAAAAGTAAATTTTAAAAATTATAAAAAGATATTGGAAATTTTAAACAAAAGAGAGCTTTTTGATGGAGGAAGTTATGTTTGACAAAAAAGAATTTATCGAAATTATAAAACTTATGTGGGAAAAAGAACTTATTGGTGGTTATGGCGGAAATATATCAATAAGAGAAAATGATAATCTTTTAATAACACCATCTGGAATGAATAAAAATTTTTTAAAAGAGGATGATTTAATTATAGTTAATATGAATGGCGAGGTTTTGGAAGGAAAGGGCAAACCTTCAACAGAAATATTGATGCATTTTGAAATATACAAAAAAAGAGAAAATGTAAAAGCAATAATTCATTCTCACCCTTCTTATTCAGTTGCAATATGTATATCTGATATTGAAATTATGAATGAACTCTTACCAGAAACAATAATTTATCTTGGAAAAATAGGATTTGCAAAATACATAAAACCAGGAACTCTTGATCTTGCAAAAAGCGTTGCAGAGAGTTTAACTGATGGTGATGCATCTTTAATTGAAAACCATGGAGTTGTGGTAGTTGGAAAAAATTTAATTGATGCATACAGTAAAATTGAACTTCTTGAAGAGTTTTCAAAATCATTTATCTATTCAAAATTATTAGGAAAAGTTAAAAAACTTCCAGAAGAGGATGTAAGATATTTCTTTGAGGTTTATAAATATTTAGGAAAAATTTAAAACTATTTTATCTCTTCCCACAAGGAATCAAGTTTATTTATATTTAACTCTTTTAAATTTAACTTTCTTTCTAAAGCTATTTTTTTCATTTTTTCTATTCTTTCTTTAAATTTATCAAAACTTTTTATAAGAGTATCTAAAATATCTAAATTTAAAAATCTAGATAAATTAACTATTGTGATAATTATGTCCCCAAATTCTTCTTCTATTTCTTCTTTTTTATCTCTTTTGAGCGCTTCTCTTAACTCTTTTATCTCTTCTTCAAGTTTATCTAAAACACCAAATGCACTATCCCAATCAAATCCATATTCATTTCTCAAAAAATTTTGATAATCAATTATTTCTTTTATAATTTCTCTCTCTTTTTCCACTCTTCCCATCTCTCCTCTACATCTTTTGAATTATTTATAATCTCATCTTTAAAAACATGAGGATGTCTTCCTACAAGTTTTTTTATAACTTTTGTTAAAACATCATTCATTTTAAACTCATTTTTTTCTTCTCCGATTACTATCTGAAAAAAAATTTCAAGCATTACATCTCCAAGTTCTTCTGAAATATTTTCAATATCATTTTTAAAAATTGCTTCTTTAAGCTCTTCAACTTCACTATCAAGATATTTCACAAGTGATTCTCTTGTTTGCTCTTTATCCCATGGGCACTCTTTTCTTAAAGTTTTAATAGTTTCATAAAAAATTTTAAAATTTAATTCTTCTTCATTAGGAATAATTGCAGGAAGAATTTCATTTAACTCATAAATAAAACTCTCCTGTTTGAGTGTTTCTATTCCAAAATTTCTTTTTTTTCTTAAAAGTTCGATACTCTCTTTTGGCGAATAACCTTTATATAAGAAATAAATTGCAATAAAAGTTCCTGTTCTACCAATTCCTGCATCACAATGTATGAGAGTTGGAATATTCCACTTTTCCATCAAATCTATCCAATAAATAAATTTTTTTACTTGTTCAAAATTAGGAATATCAAAATCTTTTACTGGAAGATAAAGATATCTTATTTTATATTTTTGAAGCAAATAATCTGGTAATTTTCTCTCTGAAAAAGTTACAATTGATCTTATTTTATTTTCTTTTAAATATTTAAATTTTTCTTCACTATCTGGATATTCAGATGCAGCGAGAAAATTATCAACAATCCAAGAAAAATTATTGAAAGGGTTTTGCATATGATAATTATATCATTTCTCTTCGTGTTATAATATTTTAAGTATGATTTTCATTAAGGAGGAATAGATGTTTGAGATAACATATAAAGAAGAACTCTGTCCTACAATTTTTTTAATGAAAGTTAAAGCACCTCTTGTGGCAAAAAATGCAAAACCTGGTCAATTTTTTGTTTTAAGGGTCTATGAAAAGGGGGAAAGAATACCACTTACAATAGCAGATTATGAGAATGATGAAATTACTATGGTTTTTCAAACAGTTGGACTTACAACATATCTTTTATCTTATAAAGAGATCGGAGATACAATCTATGACATTGTAGGACCACTTGGAACTCCTTCAGAGATTCATAAATATGAAAATGGTTCAATTGTTTTAATTGGCGGTGGAGTTGGAATTGCACCAATTTATCCAATTTTAAGAGGTTTCAAAGAAATTGGAAACAAAGTTATCTCTATCCTTGGAGCAAGAAGTAAAAATTTACTTTTCTGGGAAGATAGATTCAGAAAAATTTCAGATGAAGTTTTAATTACAACTGATGATGGAACTTATGGAAAAAAGGGTTTTGTAACAGATGCATTAAAAGAATTAATTGATAGAGGAGAAAGAATCGCTCAAGTTACTGCAATTGGTCCACCTATAATGATGAAAAATGTCGCAGAGCTTACAAGACCATATGGAATAAAAACGATTGTTAGCTTAAATTCAATTATGGTTGATGGTACAGGTATGTGTGGAGTATGCAGAGTTGAAGTTGGTAATGAAACAAAATTAACATGTCAAGATGGTCCAGAATTTGATGGACATCTCGTTAATTTCCAGCTTCTTTTTGAAAGATTAAAAATGTACAGAAATGAAGAACAAATTGCAATGAATTTCCTTGAAGAAAAAAGGAGGATGATCCATGGCTATAAATCCTAAAAAAACTCCAATGAAGGAACAAGACCCAAAAGAGAGAATAAAAAATTTTGATGAAGTTCCATTTGGATATACAGAAGATGAAGCAACTATAGAAGCAGAAAGATGTCTTCAATGCAAAATTCCAAAATGCATTGAAGGATGTCCTGTTAATGTTGATATCCCAGGTTTTATAAAAGCAATAAAAGATACAGATTTTGATAGAGCAATTAAGATTATGAAAAATACAAATTCTCTTCCAGCAATAACTGGAAGAGTTTGTCCTCAAGAAACTCAATGTGAAGAAAAATGCGTATTAGCAAAAAAATATGAACCAGTTGCAATAGGAAGATTAGAAAGGTTTATTGCTGATTGGGATGCAAAAAGAGGAATGGTTATTCCTGAAATAAATGAAAGATATGATATTAAAGTTGCAATTGTTGGAGCAGGTCCAGCAGGTTTAACTTGTGCAGCAGATCTTGCAAAATTTGGTTATGATGTAACAATATTTGAATCACTTCATGCCCCAGGTGGTGTTTTAATTTATGGAATTCCAGAATTCAGATTACCTAAATCTATTGTCCAAAGAGAGGTAGAATATGTTAAAAAACTTGGAGTAAAAATTATTGCCAATGTTGTTGTTGGAAGAACATTCACTTTAAGAGATCTATTCAATGAAGGATATAAAGCAATATTTTTAGGAACAGGTGCTGGTGCTCCACAATTTATGAATATTCAAGGAGAAAATTTACTTGGAATTCTTTCTGCAAATGAATACTTAACAAGAATAAATTTAATGAAAGCATATAAATTTCCAGAATATGACACACCCGTTAAAAAGGGAGGAGTTGTAGCTGTTATAGGAGCAGGAAATGTTGCAATGGATGCTGCAAGAAGTGCATTAAGAATGGGCGCTGAAAGAGTAATTGTTGTATATAGAAGAACAGAACAAGAAATGCCCGCAAGAGTTGAAGAGTATCACCATGCAATTGAAGAAGGAGTTGAATTTTTGTGGCTCACATGTCCAACAAGATATTTTGGAGATGAAAATGGATGGGTTAAAGAGATGGAAGTTATTAAAAATGAACTAGGTGAACCAGATGAATCTGGAAGAAGAAGACCTGTTCCAATTAAAGGAAGTGAATATAGGATTAAAGTTGATACAGTTATTGTTGCAATAGGAACAGTTCCAAACCCTCTTGTTGCTAGAACAAGTGGACTTAAAACTGGAAGACATGGAGTTGTATTAGCAGATGAAAATGGAAGAACATCCCTTGAAGGGGTTTGGGCAGGTGGAGATATTGTAACTGGTGCTGCAACTGTAATTCTTGCAATGGGTGCAGGTAAAAAAGCAGCACAAGATATGGATAGATATTTAAAGGAAAAGTACATTCACAAAAGAGAATTTGTCTGGGCTTCAATTTAAAATTGGAGGAACTATTTGGAAAACATAAAAGAAGCCCTAATTTATGAAAGGTTAGAAAAAAAAAGAGTTAGATGTAATTTATGTTATAAAAGGTGTTTAATCAAAGAGGGTGAATATGGTTTCTGTGGTGTTAGAAAAAATATAGATGGGACTTTATTTACAACTATTTATGGAGTTATATCTTCAATTGCAATAGATCCAATAGAAAAAAAACCACTTTTTCACTTTTATCCAGGAAGCAAAACTCTTTCATTAGGAACATGGGGATGTAACCTTAGATGCGGTCATTGTCAAAACTGGCAAATTTCTTATGAAAATTATCATGATAAATTACTATCAATGAGTAAATATTTAACACCTCAAGAACTAATAAATTTAGCAAAATCCTATAACTCAAAAGGCATCTCTTTTACTTACAATGAACCAACAATTTGGTTTGAATATACACTTGATGTTTTTAAACTTGCAAAAGAGAATGGTTTATATACAGTCTATGTGACAAATGGGACAATAACATCAGAAGGCCTAAATATAATTTCACCTAATCTTGATGCATTTAGAGTTGATATAAAGGCATTTTATGATTCAAGTTTTAAAAAAATTACTGATGTTAAAGGCGCAAATTTTATTCTCGAAAGAGCAATTGAGGCAAAAAAACTTGGAATGCATGTTGAAGTTGTTACAAATGTTATACCAACTGTAAATGATTCAATAAAAGAAATGGAAGAACTTGCCAACTGGATTAAAGATAATCTTGGACCAAAAACTCCATGGCATATTACAAGATTTTACCCATATATGAACTTTTCTCATCTTATGCCTACACCAATAAAAACTCTTGAAATGATTAAAGAAATAGGAGATAAGATAGGCTTAAATTTTGTTTATATAGGAAATGTTTTTGGACATCCATTTGAAAATACTTATTGTCCAAATTGTAAAAGTTTGGTTGTAAAAAGAGCAGGCTTTGATATTCTTGATTATTGTGTAATTCATGGGAGATGTAAATTTTGTGGTTTCGATTTAAATATAAAAGAATAATTTTTCTTTTTGTTATTTTGATTTTAATTTTTTTAATCTCCTGTAAAAAAAATTTATACACTTCAAAAGGTCTCTATATGGGTACTTTTTTGATAGTTAATATTGATAACAATCACAAAAATGTCATCAGTAAAATAAATGAAAAAGTAATTGAGATTGAAGAAAAATTTTCAAGGTTTAATGAAAATTCCTTCACTTCAAAAATTAATAAAAATAAAGGTGAGTGGATTCAAGTAGATGATGAATTTATTTATGTTCTGGAAAAGTCAATTTACTTTAATAAAATATCGAACAATGCATTTAATCCATTGATTGGCGATATTGTAAATGAATGGGGTTTTTATGATGGAAATCATAAAATTCCAGATGATGAAATTTTAATTAAATTAATAAATGAAATAGATATTAAAAATATATTGATTGATAAAGAAAAAAAATTGGTAAAAATTATCTATGGTTCTCTTGATTTTGGAGGAATAGTTAAAGGTTATGCCCTTGATAAAATAAAAGAGATTTTAGAAGAAAATAAAGTTCAAGAAGCAGTGATTAATTTAGGTGGGAATATTTTGGTTTTTGGGAATAAAAAATTTAATGTAGGAGTGAAAAATCCAAGAGGAGAAGGAATAATTCACACATTTGAGGTCAAAAGTGGCTTTACAGTATCCACTTCTGGAGATTATGAAAATTTTTTTATAAAAAATGATAAAAGATATCATCACATAATAGATCCAAAGACAGGAAAACCTTCTCAAAGTGGAGTTATTGAAATTAGTGTAGTTTCAGAATCTGGAATTGATGGAGATGCTCTTTCAACAACTCTTTTTGTTCTTGGAAAAGAAAAGGGCGCAGAACTTATTAAAAATTATTTTAAAGGTGTTAATGTTCTTTTTGTTGATGAAAATCTAAACAAAGAATTTATAGATGAAAATAATTGATAAAGTTATTTTATTTTTATTGATTCCATTTTTTATTTTTTCTATTTTTTACTTTTCTTTTGATATAGGGAATAAAACTCTTATCATATTAGATAAAAATGGTGAAAGAGAGTATAATTTATTTCAAAAAAAGATAATTGAATGTGAAGGAAAAATTGGAAAGGTTTTAGTGGAAATTGACAATGGAAAGGCAAGAGTTATTGAATCAAACTGCAAAGATAAATTATGTATCAAAAAAAGTTGGATTTCAAATATAGGTGAATATTCAATTTGTCTTCCAAATGAAGTTTTTATTATAATCAAAGGTAGAGGAAAAGTTGATGGAATGTCAGAGTAAATTAAGAAACCTGATAATAGTTTCTCTGTTTTTAGCGGGAGGAATTGCATTAAATTTAATTGAACCTCCGGTTTTATTTTTTATAGCACCTGGTATTAAAATTGGAATTGCTAATATTGCAACATTAATTACTCTTTGTTATTTTGGTGCAACATATTCTATTCTAGTTGGAATTTTAAGACCAATTTTAGTATCTCTTATCAAAGGTAATTTTTTTACACTTGAATTTATTCTATCATTTGCTGGTTCAATTCTTGCAACTTTCTTCATGATAATATTTAAAAAAATCTTTAAAGAAAAAATCTCAATTGTTGGAGTTAGTATGATTGGTGGAATTATGCATAATATTGGGCAATTTATAATGGTTTATTTTATATCTAAGATTGAGTATCTTTTTTATTATTTACCAATATTAATAATTTTTGGAGGAATTTCTGGTTTTGTAATTGGTTATATATCAAAGTTTTTATTAAAAAGATTAAAACAATATGAAGATGAAAAGAAAAAATCTCCCTGGTAAAATAAATCTTGTATCAAATTCAAAAAGAAGATTTGATATTCTAAGAAAATTTTTTTATGTTGAAAAAATTATTCCTAATTCAAAAGAAATAGAAGATGGCGATTTTATAAAAATAACACTAGAAAATTCAAAAAATAAAGTTTTATCAATTAAAAGAAATTTATATGAAACTTATGTTTCAGGAGATACAGTTGTTGTTTTAGAAAACAAAATATTTGGAAAACCAAAAAATGAAGAAGATGCTTTTAATATGTTAAACACTCTCTCAAATGAATGGCATATTGTTTGTTCTGGATTTTACTTTATTTCTTTTGGTAAAGAAGGTATGGGTTATGATATTGCTAAAGTTAAATTTAAAGATTTAAAAAAAGAGGAAATTATTAATTATATTAAAACTCTTGAGCCATTTGATAAAGCAGGTGGATATGCAATTCAAGGATTAGGAAGTTATCTTATAGAGAAATTCGAGGGTTGTTTTTTTACTATAGTTGGATTTCCTGTGGTAAAATTTATAAAGAAATTAAAGGAGGTAATTTTTGAGAATTCCTAAAAATGCAGTTAATTTTAAGGGAACAAAAGATGGAATTGTTGCTTATGTTGACCTTTCGTATTCTTTTAATACAATATTGAAAGCACTTGAAAAGAAAATATCAGAAAGAGAGGATTTTTTCAGAGGAGGTTCAATAAAATTTTTCCCTGTAACTGGGACTTTCTCAGAAAATGAGATTTATGAAATTAAAAATTTAATGGAAAATAAATTTGATATAGATTGTGAATTTTTTGAAAAAGAGGGGGAAGTTCAAGTTTCTTATGAAAAAGATAAAAAAATGATTTTAAAAGATTTTCTTGTAATTAAAAGAATATTAAGGTCTGGACAAACATTAAATTATAGTGGAAATATAATTCTAATTGGCGATGTAAATGAAGATGCTGAAATAAGTGTAGGAGGAAGTTTATTTGTTTTTGGTTCTTTAAGAGGAAGTGTTACTGCTGGAAGAGATAGTGGAGAAGATGCTATAGTTGTTGCTACTAATTTAAGACCAAAAAGATTGCAAATTGGAGATATTGTTCTTGAAGAGGATATCTCTAAAAGAAGAAAAGAAGTTGCCTCAATTGCATTAGTTGAAAATGGAAAAATATTAATTTACCCATACAAAAACCTTTTCATTAGATAAGTATGAAAAATTTATTAATAATTTTTATTTTAATTTTTTTAATTTTCTCATCTTGTATAACAAACAAAGGAACACTTTCAGTTGATTCATATCCAAAAGATGCTGAAGTTTATTTAAATGGTGAATATATTGGAAATACACCACTTACGGAAAAGATAAATTCTGGTAAATATAGTATAGAAGTTAGGAAAGAGGGTTATAAAAATTATTTTAAGGAAATAGAGATAAAAAGAGGCAGAGAAACTTTAGTTATTGCAAATCTTGAGAGAAAGGTTGGAGGAATTTCTGTTAAAACTGAACCCACTGGCGCAACTGTATATATAGATGGAAAAAATTATGGTTTAACTCCTTTAGAAATTTTTGACCTTGAAGTTGGAAAACATGAAGTTTTAATAACAAAAGAAGGTTACAAAAGTATAATAAAAGAAGTTGAAATAAAAGAAGAGATTGTTGAGATATCTGAAAAACTTATAAAAGGAGTAAGTAAAGCATATATCAATTCAAATCCAAGAGGGGCTACTGTTCTTATTGATGGAAAAGAGATAGGAAAAACTCCTCTTGAAATAAAAGAAATATCATTAGGAAGACATTTTATTACTTTAAGAGCACTTGGATATGAAGAAATGACAAAAACAATTGATGTTAAAGAAGACATAAACACTTTCTCATTTAATCTAGTTCAATTAAATCATGCTTTAATTATAGAAACTGAACCAGAAGGTGCAACTGTATATGTTGATGATGTAATTAAAGGTATAACACCACTTGAAGTAAGAAACTTAACTCCTCTTAAAAAATATAAAATAAAAATTGAACTTTCAGGATATTTGCCATATTTAACAGAAGTAACAATGCCAAAAGATGGTTCAATATTTTTACCAAAAATAAAACTTATGAAAACAAGCGGATGATTAAAGTAGAAAAAGAGATTGTCAGTCCTTATAGAACAAATTGTTATTTTGTTCACAAAGATAAAGAAGGGGTTATAATAGACCCAGGTGGAGATTGCCATAAAATAAAAAATAAATTAGAAGAACTTAAAGATATTAAATTTGAATATGTTTTAAACACCCATGGCCATGAAGATCATACTTTTTGTGATAATTTTCTGAAAAAAAATTATAATATGAAAATTTTAATTCATAAAAATGATCTTTTTTTCATCTCAAATGGTGCAATAAATAAAAAATTTTGGTCTGATTTTGAAGAAGTTGAACCAGATATTTTGTTTAATGATGGAGATGAGTTTAATATAGGAGGGTTAAATATAAAAGTAATTCATACTGAAGGTCACACTCCTGGAAGTTCGATGTTTATGATTGATAATTTTATCTTCTCTGGAGACACAATTTTTAAAGGAACAATAGGAAGAACAGATTTTGAATATTCAAGTAGTTCAAAAATGAAAAACTCAATTATAAAAATTTTAAATATATTAAACAACAAAGATTATTTAATTTATCCTGGTCATGGACCTTTAACAAAATTAAGCGAAGAAAAAGAAAATTTAATTTATTTTCTCGAAATTTTATAATATAATTTTTACATGATAAAAGATTACATTGATATTCTAATAAAAATTATTGTTTCAATTATTTTAGGTGGATTAATAGGTCTTGAAAGAGAAAGAAGAAATAGACCTGCAGGTCTAAGAACACACATACTTGTATCACTTGGCTCTTGCCTTTTCACTATATCATCAATTGAATTTTCAAAAATTTATGGAAGCGGTGTCGACCCATCAAGGGTTGCTGCAAATATTGTTACAGGAGTAGGTTTCCTTGGTGCAGGAACAATTATGAAAGAAGGCTTAACAATAAAAGGATTAACAACAGCTGCAACAATATGGCTCTCATCGGCAATAGGATTAACATGTGGACTTGGTTTTTACATTCCTGCAATTTTAACTACACTACTTGCATATTTGGTTTTAATTTTTGTTAGAGTTTTTGAATATGAAAGATTTAAAAAATATGAGGAAAATTTAAAAATATTTAATGTAAGAGTCACTGATAAACCTGGACAACTTGGAAAAATTGGAACAATTTTTGGAAAATATGGAATTCACATTAAAAATGTAAAATTTGAAAGAGATGAAAAATCTTTAAGCATTGAATTTGTAGTTTCCGTGCCTCAAAATATAGAAATAAAAGATGTTTGTAATCAACTCTCACAAGAGGATTTTGTCATAGAGGTTTCAACTGAATGAGAAGAGGTTATGTAGATCTTCCTCTTCATGCTGGAAAAGCACCAAAGTGGCTTTTTGAAAGAATGGTTAAACTTGCAAGAGAAATTTCTCTTGCAATAGTTTATCTATATGGAAAAGAAGAGTTATTAAATAGACTATCTGATCCATTTTGGTTTCAAGCATTTGGATGTATTCTTGGTTTTGATTGGCACTCATCTGGAGTCACAACAACTGTTACTGGTGCTTTAAAAGAAGGTTTAAAATTTGAAGAAAAAAACATTGGCTTATTTTTTGCTGGTGGTAAAGGAAAAAGAGCAATAAATACACCAAATGATATTGATAATTGGATTGAAAAAGGATTAATAGATTTTGAGATAGGTAATTCATTAAAAAATTATTCTCGACTTATTGCAAAAGTTGATACTGTTGGACTTCAAGATGGTTTTTCAATTTATCACCATTTTTTTATATATTCAAAAGATGGAATTTGGGCAGTTATAGAACAAGGAATGAATGAAGAGAAAAGAATGGCGAGAAGGTATCACTGGTTTTCAAAAGAGATAAAAAGTTTTGTATCTGACCCTCATAAAGGAATTGCTTCTGAATTAATTGTTAAACCATTAAACCTTGTTGATTCAAAAATTGAAAAAACAAGAAATGAAATTTTAAATGTAGTAAATGAGACAAAAAATAATGATGTTATAAAAATTCTTGATAAAAGAAAAGCATGTTTTCCATTTCATCATCCAATTATTTATGAAGATTATGATGAAAAGCGTCTTATAAATTTAATGAGTAAAATCAAAGAATATAAACCCAAAAATTTTGAAGAACTTCTTCTTTTTGAAGGTTTGGGAGAAAAATCTATGAGAGCCCTTGCTTTAGTTTCTCATCTTATTTTTGGTTCAGAACTATCTTTCAGAGACCCAGTTACATTTTCATTTGCTCATGGAGGAAAAGATGGTCATCCCTATCCAGTTGATAAAAAAATTTATGATACATCAATTGAAATTTTAAAACATGCTGTTGAAAAAACCAAATTAGGCGACCTCGAAAAATTAAAACTATTAAAAACCCTCTCAAAATTTTAATTTACATAATAACCCTTATTGCTCTAAAGATTAAATTAAACTAATTCAGAAGTGCAGTTTGGGCATCTCTTTGCTTTTATAGGTATTTCAGTATAACAAAAGGGGCAAATTTTTGTTGTTGGTTCTTTAGGAACTTCAACTGGTTTTTTCTTTAATCTATTAATACCTTTAACAAGTAAAAATATACTAAATGCAATAATTAAAAAATCAACAACTGTTTGTAAAAATGCTCCATATTTAATAACTGCATCACCAATTTTAAAGGATAAACCACTTACGTTAATTCCACCAATTATTAAACCAATAACTGGCATAAGAACATCTCCAACAAGTGAAGAAACTATTTTTCCAAATGCTGCACCAATAATGATTCCTACAGCAAGATCAATTACATTGCCCCTCATTGCAAATTCTTTGAATTCTTTAAACATTTTTTACCTCCAAATTAAAAAATTTAATTTAGTTATTTTTTTAATTTTATCAATTTTGATTCATTAATTTCTAGATTTGTAAAATATTCAACTATGTACCCTGAGATAATTGCAAAGATAAAGATGAAAATATTTAATGTAATTATAAATTTTGCTCCTAATAAAGTAATTGCAAATGGAATCCATTGAAGTTTTATCGCCCATGCTCCTATTGTTGTTGCTAAAATATTTATTTTTGCCCCTTTATTTAGTAATTCTTTTAAAAATGGATAATAAATATATGCTGGTCCAACCATTAGAGTTCCAAATATTGCGCCGATTAAAACTCCTTTAAAGCCACTTTCTTTTCCAATAAATTTTTTTACAATATTATCATCTATTATTTCAGATATAATTCCTGATAAAAAGGCAACTCCAATTATAACTATTGAAAGATTTTTGTAAGTGCTTAAAGCATATTTAAAACCCAATATTGCTTTGTTCCTATTTAATAAAATAAAAATGATAGCAACTACTAAAAAAATTATTTCAAGATAATATTCATTGAATATTGATTTTATTTTCTCTTTCATATTAATAAACCCATCAAAATTGAAATTATAATTATAAAAATTAAAGTCAATATATTTCTTGACAAAGCAAATCTTTTTCCAAATTCTTTAAATTCAATGCTTATTGAAACAAAACCTATTAAGACCCAAGATAATAAAAAAGAAGAGATAAGCATAATACTTGCTCCATTTTCAAGAAGATACTTTGCAATTGGATAACCTGATGCAACAGGACCCATCATAACAGCACCTGTTAATTCACCAAATATTATTCCTTTAAATCCTGTAAATTTCAATAAAAAATTAGCGACATTTTCTTTTGATAAAAAATTTTGAAGCATCCCAATAATTAAAAATATCGCAAATAATCTTATTGAATTTTTAATAAATTGTTTAAAACCCTTATTTATTGATTTTTTTAATTTTTTAAATTCTCTTTTATTTAATAAATAAATTAAGATAAAAATAACAATGAAAATTAAAACTAAACCAGTAATTGTATTTTGCATATTTCCTCCTCTTTATCTGTAAATTGAATTCATCACCTCCTAAACATTCTATTAATTATCCATTGAATTTTTCTTTAAAAAACATTATTGATTTTTCACCTGTGCAATGACATGGAATTAAAGTTTTTATTTTAACATTATTGAAATATTTAACAATATTTTCTAATTTTTCTTTTGAAGCAATATATAAATGAAATCCTCCTAAGACAACTTTAATATCTTTTTTAAATAAACTTATTGCATGATTTATAATATTTGCAATTCCTCTATGAGCACAACCAGTTATTATAATTAAATCTTCTTCATCAATAATAAGATTTATTTCTTCTTTAAATTTATCTTTCTCGTCTCCTTTTTCTGATTTAATATAGAAAATATCATTTATTGATTCAAAGTTATTAATCATTGGAGAGGGTCCAAATAAAAATATGTTTGGTAATATTTCAAGAAAATCTTCTTTGATAAATTTAAAATTTAAATTTTTACTTATATTTTCAGTTTTAACACCTATTAATCTTCCTTGAGAGTACTTAGGTATAAAAATTCCCTGTTTAACCCATATTTTAAATGTTTTATCAAATTGACCTAATTCTCTTACTCCACCAAGATGGTCATAGTGTCCATGACTTATAACAATATCATTTATCTCATTTATATTTTTGCCTAATTTTTCAAGATTTTTTAAAAAAACATTTGTTATACCTGTATCGAAAATCAATTTATAACTATCTTTTTCAATTAAAACAGAAAATCCATGTTCTGAAAAGTATCTTTCTTTTGATTTATCATTACATAAAATAGACAATCTTGTCATATATAATTCACCTTAATATTTTTAATGCTGTATATCACTTTTTAAGTTCTTCTAATCTCTTCTTGATCTCTTCTAACTCTTCTTCGAGTTCCTTTTTTAATTCTTCTAAAAATTCTATCTCTTCCTCTTTGCTCATTCTATACCACCATGGTCCTAATCCAAAACCAAATCTTCCATAAAAACCCCATGGTGGAAATCCAAAATAGTAAAAGTGTCTTCTATGCCATCTTCTCATCTCTCATACCTCCTCTTTTTTGAAATTCTAAAGAACTTTAATCATTCTATAAAAAGAAAAAATATTTTCATGAAAAGTTAAATTAAATTCATTATCTATTATAAATCCGAAATTTTTATATATTTCAATTGCATTTTTGTTTTCTTTCTCTACATCAAGGCAGAGTTTTTTCAAATTATTTTCTTTTGCTTTATTCTCAATAAATAATAAAAGTTTTCTACCTATGCCAAAACCTCTAAATTCAGGATAAACTGCAATATTACTTATATAATATTCATCTTTTTTTATAATGCTTAATTTAAAAAATGATTTAATAAATTTTTCTAAATTTTTTATAAAATGAATCTTCATAATTTTGATTAATAAATAACAAGTGTTAATTGAAATTCTTTTTAAATCCTCAAATGAATAAGACAGAACCATTCCTGAAGTTATATTATTGTATATTGCAAAATTAGTAAATTCAAAACTAAATTGATTATTTTTTCTAATATATAACTCTTTTAAAATTTCTCTTACATTTTTACCAAAAATTGTATATAGAAGTTTTTCTCCAGTATAAATTATTAAATTGACAAAATCTTCTTTGTCTTCAATTTTTCCTTCTCTTATTAATAATTTTTCCATTAATTAAATTATAAATGATATAATTTTAGATAGGGTGTGCTAGGTGGGGAGATAGCGGTGCCCTGTAACCCACAACCCGCTTAGTGGGGCTGAATTCCTTCTGAAGGTGCATCCTTTTTCAGAAGGTCCTTAACTGGAAAAGATGAAGGAAGGAAATGAGGAAATCCTGAGGTCACAAACCCCGCCAGGTCCGGAAGGAAGCAACGGTAAGTGATTTTCGGGATGTTCCCTCATAAATCTTTCTGGATTTTCTGGTTAAGGAAGACCTGAGGAAGGGTGTATCGTAGGAAGGTGCACACCCCTTTATTTTTTATGGAGAATAAATTATAGTTATCTTCTTTTCAGTTCCATCACACTGAACTTCTGCGCCAAAACTTTCAGCAATAAATCTTATTGGCACAAATGTTCTTCCATCTTTAATAAGTGGTGGAACATCCAAAATAATTTTTTGGTCATTAACATAAGAATTTTTGTCGTTAATTTGAAGAATTATTTTTATGTTCTTTGAAGAAAAATAAATTCTAACTGTTTTTGTAGATGCATCCCATTGAACTTCTGCACCAAATGCTTCAGCAATAAATCTTATTGGAACAAGAGTTTTTCCATCCTTTATAAATGGAGGTACATCTATTTCTTTTTGAATTCCATTTAATTTTGCAACTTTCTTTCCAACATGTAACTCAATTGTTACTTTACTGATAACACTTTTTGATAAAATAACTTTTCTTTTAATCTCTTTAGAATTTCCTGCATTATCAAATGCCTTAACAGCTATCAAATTTTCACCTTGTTTTAAATTAACAACTTTAGCAAAATAACCACTGCTTGAAACAAGAACTTCTTTATCATTGATAGAAACTTTTGCATCTTTATTTGTTTATCCTTTCACAAGAAGTGATTCTATATAAGTTGTAATATTATCTGGTAAATCAACTGTCAATTCCAAAGCATCTTCTAAAATAACTTTTGTTGTATCATATTCCATATAATAATTTGGATCATCATTTGGATAATAATCAAATTGAGTCTCATCTAACCAAGTACCAACACCAATCCAATAGTTAAATTTCTTCGGAGAACCAATCAATTCAAGAGGTAATTTTACCTCAAAAATATTTAAATTATCTCCTATTTTATAATCACTCAACTCTTCATAATAATACCAACCTTCCCCCTCCCAAATCCACAATTCCAAAAAAATTCCATCTTCATATTCTAATGTTTCAATATGTATAAGAAAATCTTCTCCCATACCATCGGTTGTTGGTTTACCTGTTAAAGAGTTTTGATCTGAATCCATATTTATTTGAACAAGTGCTTTCTCTTTTAATATATCTTTACATGGTCTGTAGGTTTCAATTTTAAAATAGACATTTTTATCATCATGTTTCATATAATTTACTTTAAGATCATAAATATATCCCTCATCACTATTTTCAAATTGTTTAATCCATCTTTTTTTCTACAAGATAATAAGTAAGATAATAAGTTTCTGTTGGCGTACTATCAAATATTGTAAATTTAACAGTGTCATCAGTTGATCCAATTCAATAATTTATCTCTTTTGGGCTTCCTATTTTTGATATTGGGACTGTAACTAAAATAAAATTTGTGTTTTGTTTCATTACAAAATTTTTGTTCAATTCGACTATTTCCCACATTGTATCCTTCCATTTTGATATAAATGATTTCATAGTTCCTTGATAGCCACCTACAAAAATTGAATAATCTTCTCCATTACCACCATAGGGGTATTTTGGAACTCCAGTCTCAGGGTTATTGTCAATATCTATTCTAATAATGAAACCTGTCGATAAAGGCTTTGTTATTGTGTTATGTGTTTCAATTTTAAAAGCGAGAGTTGAGCTATCAAATGATATAAATATTCTTTATATCAATTGTACTCATTTGATTTCTTGGAGATGTGTATTACAAAACAAAATTTCCTTCTTGAGTTTTCTCAGTTTGAAATTCAAAAATAAAATCTAAAGAGAGATTATTTCCATTTAAATCTGTTATATCTTTACTTAAAAAAACTTTATATGTGGAACCCTCTTCAAGAAGAGCATCAGGAATAAATTTTGCTACATATGTTTCTTTTTCATAGATTATTTTTCCTTAAAACAAATCTCTCACCTTTTTTTACATTAAAAGTACTTTGGTTTAATGTTTTTTCAAGAATGTTGTTTGAGATTTTTACAAAAATTTCCGTATAAGATGGTACTGTACTTAAATTTTTTGGATAATAATCGACAATTTCTAGTTTTGTTGGTTTACTTGTTAAATTATAATAAACATAATATTCAGGGTCATCATCATTAGGATAATAATCAAACTCATTGTTTTTTGTATCTCTTAATGCAATCCAAAAACCAAATTTATCTAATTTAAAATAATTTTTTGAAATCTTAACTGTTGCTTCATTTGAATTTTTAGGAAAATTTGACTCAACATCTTCAATATTTTGCCAAGTTTTTTTGTTTTTATCATAATAATTTATGTCCGAATAAAATTTTCCTTCAAAAGTACCTAACCAAATAAGATAGTCCTCACCATTACCATTATCTTCTTTTGTCCAACCTTTATTCTCATTATTATCCACTTCAAGATAGATTAAAATTCTAACATCTGTTTCTGAATTGCCCCAGTTTCTATAAGAATTTATTTAAATATTAAATAATCTTTTTGGTTAGATATTGAAGCGCTTTTAAGATCTATTTTATAACCTTCATCTTTATCATAAAAAAACAACAACAAAATCTTGAGTTTGTGAAATTGTTTTAAATGAAAATTTATAGTAACCTTGAAGAGTATTTCTAAAATTATCTTTTATCTCTTTCTTAATTGTCACATTTTATAATGTTCCTTTTTTAAGTTAAGTTAGAGGTTTAAAAACAATTGAAAAATCTTTCTCATTGTAATTTAAATTTCCTTGGATTATCTTTGTTCCCTCTTTTAAAATGAAATTTGTTGAGGTAACTGTTCTTTTATCTATGTTTCTGTCAAATTTAACAACTATTTCAACATTTGTTGGAACATCTGATTGATTATTTGATGGATATGTTGAAATAACTATTGGATTTGAAACTTTTTCTGTAAAAGAATCAAGTGAAATAATTGGTTCTCCAAATAAATTAAGACAATATATATTGTGAGCTATGTTTTTGTTTAAATATTCACTTTGATTCCAAAATCTTTCATAGTACCATACAAAAGTTTTGTTAACTGATTCGCTAACTGAAATTTTTGAAGAAAGATAACTTAAAAACATAGCATTAATAGAATACATTGATGGTTTATTTTCAAAACTTTCGTATGTTAAATTTGGAAAATACCATGAAATTTTTGAATATACTATAAAGGAAACACCATTTCCTAATGTTAAAATATTTTTTGCTAATGAATCTATTTCTGGATATAAATTTAGGCAAGATGATGAAAATTATATTGATGGATTTTTTGTGTTAAATTTATCAACCATATTATTTTAAATAAAACAATCCCACTTTATCTCGTTTGAAGTAGGGTAACCATTATTATCATAATCAACTGCCCAAATTTATCTTGCTGTTCCATCCCAATTTCCATGACCCATCCAAGAAACTATCCCTGGCTGAAATTCATTAACAAATTTTATCAAGTTATTTTGATTAATCTGTGCATCTGTTATATTTTTTACATTTGTTGGATAAAGTCCTTCAAGTTCATTTAGGTTTTTTCTTAAAAAACCTTTATTTTTCAAATACAACTCGTATATTTTATTATTTAAATAAACCACTATCTCCATTTGCACTCCATTTATCATTTTCATACTTAAAATGCCAATATGCACCTAAAAATAAAATTTTCTTTTTATTCTCATCATAACTTTGATCCATGAATATTCTTGTTTTTAATAAAACAATCTTAATTTCAGCTTCATTATCAAATGGTATCCTTCCAACATTTATTTCAGGATATAAGTCAATATTATCTTTTCCTGGTTCTCCATACGATCCATCTCTATTTGAATCCCAATCGCCTGTAAAATCAGAATAATAGAAATCAGAAGGAATAAATTTATTTTCAGTATCTAAATCTGCCTCTCCAGCATATAGAATTTTCATTGGAATTGAATTTGGAGAACCAACAAGCAGTAAATATTTAAAACCATTATTTTTGTACTCATTTTTTAAATAATCTCTAATTATTTCAGGAGATATTTAATTTGAAGAAATTGATAAAAGTTTTACAAGTTTAACCCTAAAACCTTTTGATTCAAGATAATTTTTGTGCTCTTCAAGAATTTTGTATGCACTATCGATTGTAATAATAAGGTAATCATAAGATTCATTTAAAATTAAATTATTGTAGTATTAATGTATATTATTATAATTAATGAAATCTGTATCATCAATTTTATAAATTTTTTCATTACTATTATCTTTTATATAATAAATTTCGACTTCGAAACTTTTAACAACATAGAGTTCCTAATTTTTATAAAGAAATGGATAAACAGAAAAAGTTAAAAATCGAAAACCTTTTTTATCAAAAACCTTTATTATTATTTCAATTTAGAAAATAAATGGGTTTATCAATTTTAAATTCATTTTATTTAAAATTATATTTATAATTTGTTTCTGCTATTAAAGGTAAATTTCCTTCTCTAAGTTTATGTTTTCCATCAAGTTTAATTGTATTTAAATTCAAAATTTTATATGTTAAGAATTTTGTATTTGGTGGAAGTAAAACTTAAATGTTTTTTCTTGGAAAACTCTTATAGGAAAAAGTGTCAATGTTGCTATAACCCTCAACAATTGGAATAGAAAGCCATCTTCGTCATACTTTAAAAGAAAATTTTTATTTGAAAACCTTAATTGAATTGTATTTTCTGATGCATATGAAAATAAGGGAAAGGGAAAAGAGTAATATTATAAATAATAAAAATTTTTTAATCATAAAAATGCCTCCTTTGGTATATATTAAATATACATTAAATTTGTATAATTTTTAAAAATTTTTTTATATCTTCTAAAGGATTTTTTGCATCAAGAATAAGAATTTCACTTGGAGTAAATTTTATTCTATTTAAAAATGTCTTCTCAAGTGTTTTTATTTTAATAGAGTCAAGCGGGGTTTTATTTGTTGGTTTAATAAAAATTTGATTATTAAAGTTTGTTATCTTTTTTATTTTATATTTTTTCATTAATATATTTAATTTTGATATATCAATAAGATTTTTTATATTTTCATCTATTTTTCCAAATCTATCAATAAGTTCTTCTTTAATATTCTCAATCTCTTCAAATGTCTTAGCCTCAAAAAATTTCTTATAAAAATAAAATCTTGTTCTTTCGTCCTCAATGTAATTTATTGGAATTGAATTATCAATATTTATTTCAAGTTCTGTATAAATTTTTGGTTCATATTCTTTTCCTTTTAATTTTGCTATCTCCTCTTCAACCAATTCAAAATAAAGGTCAAAACCCAAAGCATTAATATGTCCAGATTGCTCTTTTCCTAATAAATTTCCAGCACCTCTAATTTCAAGGTCTTTAAGTGCAATTTGAAAACCTGCTCCTAAAAATGAATAATTTTCAAGTACTTTTAATCTTTTTTTACCAAATTCAGTTGTTCTTTTTGGATCATAAAAAAGATATGCATATGCTTTTTTGTCTCTTCTTCCGACTCTCCCTTTTAATTGATAAAGTTGTGATAATCCAAAATTTTGAGAATCAACAATTATTATTGTATTAACATTTTCATTGTCTAAACCTGCTTCAATTATGGTTGTTGAAAGAAGGAGGTCATATTCTTTATTTAAAAATTTAATCATTCCATCTTCAATCTCTTTTGAATCAAGTTTTCCATGTAAAACAAGAATCCTAATATTTGGAATTAATGACAATAAAAAATTTTTCTCCTCTTCAATTGTTATTATTCTATTATGCACATAGTATACTTGACCGCCTCTTGAAATCTCTTTTTCAATTGCAGTTTTCACTTCATATGGGTCAAAAGATAATACTTTTGTTTCAACTGGATATCTTCCAATTGGAGGAGTTCTAATTATTGAAATGTCTTTTATACCTGAAAGAGCCATCTCTAGTGTTCTTGGAATTGGAGTTGCAGAAAGATAAATTGTGTCTATATCTTCTTTTAATTTCTTAATTTTCTCTTTATGCTCAACACCAAAAAGGTGCTCTTCATCAATAACAAGTAAACCTAAATCAAAAAACTTCACATCATCTGAAAGTGATCTATGAGTTCCTATTAAAAAATCAATTTCACCTTTCTCAAGGTCTTTAAGAATCTCTTTTTCCTCTCTTTCAGTTAAAAGTCGAGACAGCATTTCAATTCTTATTGGTAAATTTTTAAATCTATCTTTTATAACTCTAAGGTGTTGCATTGCAAGAATTGTAGTTGGAGTTAAAAGCAAAACTTGTTTTCCATTTAAAATAACTCTTAAGGCACCTCTAAGGGCAACCTCAGTTTTTCCAAAACCAACATCTCCACAAATTATCCTTTCTGTTATTCTTTCACTTGAAAGATCAGATAAAAGTTCTCTTATTGCTTTTTCTTGGTCCTCTGTTAATTCAAACTCAAAAGAATTTGCAAATTCCTCTTCTATTTCCTTGAATTCTTTGAAAGGAACCTTTTTAGTCATTTCTCTTTTGGCATAAAGAGTTAACAATTCTTGAGCAAATTTTATAATATCTTCTCTTGCTCTCTCTTTTGATTTATTCCATTCATTACCACCTAATCTTGAAAGTGAAACATTTTCAATATCTCCGATATATTTTTTAATTCTCTCTATCTTCTCAACTGGAACATAGAGTTTTTCATTTTTATCATATTCAATTAAAATATAATCTTTAAGTATGCCCTCTCTTTCAAGATTTACTATTCCCTCATATCTTCCTATTCCAAAATCAATATGAACTACAATGTCTCCTCTTTTTAGTTCTTTTAAAGACTCTATCTCTTCAATAAGAGAAGTGGATAATTTTCTGTGAGGAAAAGTTGGCTTTCTTTTCTTACCAACTACTGCGATTTTTTTACTTACACATATAAAATTCTCCTTTATTAAACCCTCAAATTTATTTGAAACCTCTTTATCATATCCTATATAAAAAACATCAAAATTATTCTTTTTTAAATCTTGAGATAATTCTAAAGTTTTGTTTAAACTATAAAATGTTGGTATTGGTGTAAAATCAAAATTAAACTCATGAGTTTCATCTTCATAAATTTTGATTAAATCACTTAAATTCAAATCTTCTTTATATGTTAAAAAAGTATATGAATCTTTTAAATAATCATATAAAACTTTTCCTTCTTCTAAATTTTTAATATTTATCTCATCCAATTTTTTAATGGATTTTTGAGTTAATATATCAAATTCCCTTATATCCTCAATTATATTTCCATCAAAAACAATTCTTATTGGATTTTCACTTGATAATGGAAAAAAATCTATAATTCCTCCTCTTATTGAAAATTCAAGAGGATTTTCAACAAAATTAACTCTTCTGTATTGATTTAAAAAATCTTTAATAAATTTCTCAAAATTTAAAGAGTCCCCTTTTTTAAGTTTTACATATTCATTTTCAAAAAAAGCTCTTTTATTTAATGTCTCTTTATTTAGAAATAAAATAACTTTTTCTTTTTCATTTATTGTGTTAAAAGTTTTTATAAAATTTTTTAAACTCAACTCATCAATTTCTGGATCTCTTAAAAATGCCTCTTCTTTCTTTTCATCAAAAGAAAGAACTTCTTCATAAATTTCAGAAAGTTCATCCTCATCTTTTAGGATTAAGGCGAGTTTAGGAAAGAAATTTTCTTTTAAATAAAAAATAAAGAAAGGTAAAGCACCTCTTGTTATTCCACCAATATTTTTAAATTCTGTTTTATAATCTGAAAAAAGGATATTAATAAATTCCTTTTTTGTTAGATTTAGAAACTGCTTTTTCTTCACCATAAAATATAAAAGTTTTTATTATTTCCTCCCCTAAATTAAATGCTTCTCTTAATTTCTTTCTCTCAATTAAACTTATAGGACTTAAAACATAATTAACTGGGTCTATATCATCTGGAGGTCTTCCAATTCCAAATCTTAATCTATAAAATTCATTTGTCTTTAATTTTTCAACTATTGATTTAACACCTTTGT
>FMJZ01026692.1_pt1 | contig 48617 bp, 45 predicted proteins | sample 1987881 | NCBI WGS metagenome assembly FMJZ01 (sample SAMEA4378227, study PRJEB15110) | soil metagenome | biome: soil; feature: Field; material: Soil | place: India | collected 2015-03-11 | depth 0 m
GCCATTGGGGCTGAGGGCTAAACCATTGACAAAATCTTGATGACCACTGAGGGTGGCTTGGAGCTGGCGATCGCCCACACCCCATAGTTGATGGTTTTGTCTTTGCTGCCGCTAATCACCGTTTGACCATCGGGAGTGATCACAAGGGCATAGATCCAATCGGTGTGACCTGTGGCTTGTCCGAGGGCAGTTCCCGTAGCCAAGTTCCAAAAATACAGCCTGCGATCGTCGCCACCACTCACGAGTAAATTGCCATCAGGACTGAGGGCGATCGCGTTCACTTCATCTTGCTGGCCGCGCAGCGTCATAGCGAGGGCAATTTTTTGCCAATTGGAGGTGGTTTCGCCGTTTTGAGCGGGGGAGGGCGTCCAGCGTTGACTGAGTTGCCAATAGGCCAGTCCTGCGACCAAGCCGCTGATTACAAGTGTGCTCAAAAGAACTCGAAGATCAGAACTGCCTTTGTTACTCATCCGTCCCGTACCCCAATAGCTTGCAAAAGGGCTGTACCCTACATTAACAATAAAGGCTGTGGCGCGTTTTTGCGGATGACTTGTGTTGGGCAACCCTATGGGATGGTGATAAATGAATACAACACCCCTTCACGACTATAAGCGCACGGTTCATTTTGCTGATACAGATGCGGCTGGAGTGGTTTACTTTGCCAATCTGCTGCGGTTTTGCCATGAGGCCTATGAGGATGCCCTTGCCCAGTTGGGGATGGATCTGCGGCAATTTTTCAGCAACAGTGGCCTGATTGTACCGATTACGGAGGCGCAGGTGCGGTTTTTGAAACCTCTCTACTGTGGCGATCGCCTGCGGGTGACCATTGATCCCCAAAGACTGGATCACAGCCGTTTTCAACTAACCTACACACTCTACAATGCGCGGGGCGATCGGGTGGCCATTGCCCAGACGCAACACATTTGCCTGCAAGAAGGCCAACGGGTGGCCATCCCTGAACCTTTGAGCCGCTGGCTAAAGTCCGCACCAGAGGAAACCAGCGATCGCGAGGATTAGGGGGATAATAGGGAAGATGTTGCGTCATAGCTCACTGCAAGAATGACCCAAACCTTTCGTGTTGAAATCCTGCACCAAGGACAAACCTACACGTTTGAAGCCAGTGCCGATAAACCCATCCTGCGATCGGCCACCGCTGCCGGAATTGATCTCCCCAGTTCCTGTAATGCGGGGGTGTGCACCACCTGTGCCGCCCAAATTCAAGAGGGTACCGTTGATCACGGCGATGCAATGGGGCTGAGTCCCAACCTGCGGGAAAAAGGCTATGTACTCCTCTGTGTGGCTCGCCCCTGTTCGGATCTCAAACTCATCTCTGAAAAAGAGGAAGAGGTCTATAACTTCCAATTTGGTCAATTCCAGAAAGCATAGACCTATGGAGGAGTCCCCCCTGCCCGATGAGCCTCTGAGTCGTACGCAGGTCTTAGTGGCCATGGCGTTGACGGCCATTCTGTGGCTGATTTTGGCGCGGGTGTGGTTATTGACCCCCTTTTCCGGGGGACTTCTGCCGCTGCGCTGGGATGGTTGGGCAGTGGTTTTAGGAATTGCCCTCTGCTTAGGAATTACGGGGATAGGCGCTATTTTGTATCGCCTCTGGCCCGCCTACCGCCATGCGTCGGATACCTACCTGAAACTGGTACTTTCACCGCTGCTGTGGCCTGATCTCTTTTGGATTGGCATTCTGCCCGGCCTCAGTGAAGAGCTGCTCTTTCGCGGGGTGCTCCTACCGAGTTTGGGTCTCAACTGGGCAGGGATCATCGGCAGTTCGGTGTGCTTTGGTATTTTGCACGCTGGATCGCGGCAGCAGTGGCCCTACGCCCTGTGGGCCACCATTGTTGGCGGGCTGTTTGCCTATAGTGCTGTAGCAACGAATAATTTACTCCTAGCGATCGTGGCCCATATTTGTACCAATTGGCTGGCGGCTACACTTTGGAAAGTCTCCTTTTTGCGATCGTCTCCCCATCAACCGTAGCGCTGGTGTCCCAGCACCCGAAAGACCTCCTGTTGCTCAAAGAGTTCAACGAGATCGGGATTAATCTTAAATTCCTTGGCCTCCTGCCACAAAATCTTTAAGGCCGCATCAACAGGTAGGCTCTTTTTGTAGGGGCGATCCTTGGCCGTCAGGGCATCGTAAATATCCGCGATCGCCAGCATCTGGGTTTGCAAAGGAATCTCCGCCGCCCCAATACCTCGGGGGTAGCCACTGCCATTCAAGCGCTCATGGTGACCATAGGCGATGATCGGCACATCCTTTAGGTGAGGGGTCCAGGGAATGCGGGAGAGAAACTGGTAGGTATAGGTCACGTGGGCTTCAATGATCCGCCGCTCCCCTTGGGTGAGATTGCCTCGCCGCACCAAGAGTTGTTCCAGTTCACTGGCCGTAATCAAGGGATGGAGTTCGCCATCAGTCCCGCGATAATAAAACTGGGTTAATTCCTGAAGGCGGGCAAGGGGTTCTTGATCGAGAATTTGCGGCTCATTGGCCTGCTCGAGCAACTGCCAATAGGCTTCGAGGGTGACCAGTTGTTGGCGAAGTTCCTCATCGCAGTGACGCAAAAAGGCGCAGTGGTGACAGGCCTGTTCGGCAGCGTGCGGGCTGTGGGGATGGGAGAGCAAATAGTTTACTTTGGCTTGAGCCGTTTCCATTTCTAGGGTGCGGCGCACGAGGGCAAACCGTTGGCGAATCACCTCCAGTTGTTCAGGGAACATTTTCTTGTGCTTGTTGAGAATGGCTTCAGGTACGGCCACCTTACCAAAATCATGGAGCAGCGCTGCATAGCGAATCTCTTGTAGTTGGCGATCGCTAAAGGAAACTTCCCGAAAAATGCCCCTTGAGGTTGCATGGGTGATCTCCGCTAGGCGTACGGTAAGCGCCGCCACCCGTTCCGAATGTCCTGCCGTGGTGGGATCCCGCACTTCAATTGCTTGCACTGAAGCGGTGACAAAGCCCTCAAAGAGCTGTTCAATACTTTCCAGCAGGTGGTTGCGCTCAATCATCACGGCGGCCTGACTGGCCAGCGATCGCACAATGTGTTCTTCCCAAGGGCTATAGGGCTGGGTGAGATCCACAGTGGTTTCTGGCGTCAGTAGAGTGTCGGGCGATCGCTTGCGGTTAATCAGTTGCAGAACGCCAATCACTTCACCACTGACACTTTGCATTGGCACCACCAGCACCGAGCAGGTTCGATAGCGCAGGGCTTCATCAAAAGAACGATTAAACTGGTACACCTCGCTGCCGTTGAGGGCATACACATCGGCAATATTCAGCGAGTCTCCCGTGAGGGCGGCATAGCCTACCAAGCTATCAGGAGTGAGGGGGACTGTAGTGTCCTGTACTTGCTTAGGGAGAGCAACACTATCATTTTGAGTCGCCTTAAATTCAAGCACCGCCGGCTCTGTCTGTCGCTGTACTAGAAAAATCGTGCCGGCATCGCTAGCGGTCATTTGGCGACTTTTCGTGAGAATGAGATGCAGTAGTTCCTCTAGGGATTGGCTCGCAGAAAGGGCGATTCCAATTTCCAGAAGCTGATCGACAAGGGTTTCAGCACGCGAACCAAGCACCGCTCGTTCAAGGGGGCTGACACTCATCGCAAAAGACCCGTAAGGAATGCGCCCATTATAGATGCGTTGCAAGTATGCGGTTGTGATCTAATTGCGGTGGTTGTTGTGGTAGGGAATGCGTGCCCCTGCCCAAGCCAACTTCTCCCGCAGCGTTTGATAAAAGGAGTAGTGATCCCGCAGAATGATAAAGCGTGCCTGACAATCGGCCATCGTCACCTGGACTCGCTGTCCGGGCCAAATGGAGGTGGCCAGTACGCCATCCATCCACAGTTTGGTATTGAGGCTGTGATCGTCCAATGGCCAAATGCTCACTGCGGAGCGCGAGGGCAAGACAATGGGGCGGCTAGAGAGACTTAAGGGGCAAATTGGGGTTACCACAAGGGCTTCCATCCCCGGATGCAAAATGGGGCCATTAGCGGCAACCGTATAGCAGGTGGAGCCGGTGGGGGTGGCCACCAGCAAGCCATCCCCTTGGTACTGATCCACCACATCACCATCAATTTCCATTTCGAGGATGGCGGTGATCATGCGATCGGCAGACGCCGGCTTAATACACATTTCATTCAGGGCATAGTAGCGATCGCCCACCACTTCAGGATGCAATTTTGGCCCCTCAAACACTTGGGCTTGCAACATCATCCGCTGTTGCATGGCGTACTCATCCCGCTCAAGGCGATCCCAAACCGCCTCCATATCGCGAAACAGCTCTAATGGTTCCGTCAAAAACCCCAAATGCCCCCCCACATTCACCGCTAGAATCGGAACCCCAGCCGCAGCCAGATGCCGTGCCGCCGCCAAGGAAGTGCCATCTCCCCCCAGAACAACGGCCAGATCAATCGGCTCTGTCACCGAGGCCATAAAAACGGGGTAGGGGTTGTCCTTAGGCCCACTCGGCCCAACGAGCACATTGGCGCCACGCTGTTGCAGTTGACGGGAGGCGCGATCCGCCCATTCCTTGCTCTGGCGATCGCCCGCCTTATGAACGACAATGACCTGATTTAGTTGCATCCAGCGTGCCTACAGGGGGTACATAAACAGGATGTGGCCATAGGACGAGAAGGATTGGAGCCTACTCCCTCCTTCTGCAACGGACTCTCTGTTACTCGTTGTCTAGATCCTGCACCTCTTTCACAATGCGTCCCAACTCAGTTTTTTCATCCACAGCAATACGGGTGGGGGTACCGCTAATAATCCCCTCAAAATTACGGAAGGAATCGCGAATTTCCGCCCCCTTCTCACTAATCACATACTCACGAATGCCCTTATCATGCCAAGAACCACGCATCTTGAAGACGTTAATCGCCCGTGACATTTCACCGCGAATTTCCACATACTGCAACAGCAAAATCGTGTCTGTAATGGTCGAGATATGGGACTCCGTAATCGAGTTCGACCCCATAAATTGATCCGTGGTGTTGGTGAAAAAGCCAGTGATCTCCTCCTGCTTGGCAAAGCCCGTAACCCCAATCACAAACTGCCGGAAGGCATTATTGCTCACCCCCCGATCCAGCGCTGATAGGGAGTCAATGGCCACCCGCGAAGGCTTAAAGTCGGCAATTTCCGACTTGATAATTTGCAGGTGATCCTCAAGACCCGCTGATTCTGGATAGGCACAGACAATCCGCAGCAGACCTTGGCGTTCTAACTCCTCAAAATCAATGCCCCAGGAGGACGCGTTGCGCGACAACTGCGCCCGCGATTCTTCATAGGCAAACAGCAGTGCCCGTTCTCCCTGTTGGCAGCCCGTCTCCAAGAATTTGCTGACCAAGAGGGTCTTGCCAGTACCCGTGGCGCCCGTGGCCAAAATAATCGAATCTTTGAAGAAGCCGCCGCCACACATCTCGTCGAGGGTCTTGACCCCCGAAGACACCCGCACATTGGAGGAGCGCTGGGTAAGACGCATCGCCCCCAACGGGAAGATATTGATACCCTTGTTGATCGTAAAGGGATATTCCCCCTTCATGTGGGTGGTGCCCCGCAGCTTGAGAATTTCGACCGTGCGCCGCCGCCGTTCTCCCTCCAGCACATTACGCAAAATCACCACATTATCGGAGACAAACTCTTCGACGCCAAAGCGTGCCACTGGGCCATATTCCTCAATGCGCTCCGTGGTCATAATGGTAGTGACCCCCAGTTGCTTGAGGCGGAAGGCCAAGCGGAAAATTTCCCGCCGCACCACCGAGGCCGCATCGTATTGCTGAAAGACCGCTGTCACGGAGTCAATGGAAACCCGTGTGGCTTTGTATTTGCGGATGGCGTACTGGATGCGCTCAATCAGCGCCGATAGATCAAAGTCTCCCGCCACATCTTGGCCATCGGGATCTGGGGAGGCATCAAGGATAAAAAGCTTCCCTTGATCAATGAGACGTTGGAGATCCCAGCCAAAGCTCAGGGCATTTTTAATAATGTCGTGGGGAGACTCTTCAAAGGTGACGAAGATCCCCGGCTCATTGAAAATCGTAATGCCGTTGTAGAGAAACTGCACCGCAAAGAGGGTCTTGCCGGTACCCGATGTGCCACTGACGAGTGTCGTGCGTCCTTGGGGCAGGCCACCATGACTAATGTCATCAAAGCCCTCGATCATCGTGCGGATTTTTTTGACTTCGGCAGCCACCTTCGGCGTTGAACTGGGCTGGTTGTCTGGTGTATCAGTCATAGAGGTTCTAAGTCGGCACTCTTAAAGGGATTTCCAAAGGGTTATTCTAAACCGAGGGGAAGAAAGGTCTCATTCCAAATCAAGATCGTCTTCGGCTTGCTCACCAATCTCTTCATACAGCAAGTCAAGACCAATAAGCACCTTTTCGCGATTCGAGAGATCCCCAATGATGCGGCGCACCGGTGGGGGCAAGACTTTGGCAAGGGTTGGGGTTGCTAGAATTTTATCTTCCTCCGCCAGTTGCGGATTTTTTAGGACATCAATGACTTTGAGGGCATAAACCCCCTTAAATTCCTTTTCAAGAATGTTATTGAGGGTCTTGAGGGCACGCACGGAGTTGGCGGTGTTGCCAGCCACATAGAGCTTGAGAACGTAGGTTTTCCGCAGTGGGGTCATAGAAGCTACACCTCACGCGGAATAGAGCGACGGTACATTTCACACAGATGGGCAATGACATCGATGAGCGTCAGGCGATAGTCCAGCAAAATATCCTCACTACGACCTTCGAGTTTGAGTTGTTTGGAAAAGTTATCCATGAGTTCGACGTGAATCTCTAGCACTTGGGAAACAGAAATATCCGCGAAGAACGCTTTACTAACAAACTCGTCAATGTGCTCATTAACTTTGGCATCGGTGTTAAAGTATTCAAGGATAATGGTACGATAGATTGAGCGCAATTCGTCCAGCAGCTTGCGTTTATCGGCAGGGGACATACGGCGGAAGAAAAATTCCGTGTCTCGTTTGTAATAGACCCCTAGGTAGCCGAGCCGTTCCTTCAATTTTTGGGAAAGACGATGCTGGGGATCGACATTACTGCTCTCTTTCAGGGCTGGCATGCGAAACATGACATGGGGCGGCACCGCACAGCCCGGACAGAGTTTGACAAATCCCGTAATGGCTTCCTCAATTTGGTGGTTGAGCTGGTGGAGGTTGTCAGCGGTGAGAATGATTTCAGCAATGTGGTAGTGCGGACCCGGCGGAACGGGTGAGGTGCCGGCAGGAAAGATAATGATCGCGGGCAGGAGTGTGGCGCTGTGGTGAAGATAGGTAATGATTTGCGGAGTTCCCTCTCCCCATTCTAAAATTAAACAAGCGACATTATTGCGCCGCTGCTCTAGGTAGGTGCAAAACTCTCTCTCGTCGCAAAAGTAAACCAGTTCATCGATGTCGGAGTTGTGCAAACGGACCAATTCTTGGCCAATAGCGGGCGAGTAAACTAAGCCACAGATTGTTAGTGCGGTTGACTGCGCCACGTACTTTCAGAACTTGGGTTTGCATCTGATAGCATCCTATCACTTTCTCGCTGGTGGTGGCAGTGTTTTCTGGAGGAGTGTTGCCATTTCATTACAAGCTTAGGATCGACAGCCCTGCTCACAAGGACAGGACACGCTCAGGAATGGCAAAGCCGGCGTAAAACGGCATCCTATTTCATTATTTGATGTATCCCCCATCAAAAAAGGGCTGTATCCATGAATTCCCTCTCCCTAGCCAGCTTTACTGAACCAGCAATGACGGTGGGGGCAGGTTTGTCTCTCAGCGAGGTGTGCCAGCGTTGGCAAGAAACCCTCCCAGAGACGATCGTCATTGTGGATGAGGAGCAAAAACCCTTGGGAGTGGTGCAGGGCTGGCGGTTGGCGTTGAGTTTGGAGCGGGAAGGGACGTTAGCCGACTTGGCGGTGGGGAGTGTGACGGCTTCTTGGCGATCGCCCGTGATGGTGGTACCCGCAACGTGGACACTATTGCAGTTTCAGGGGTGGTTGCGCAGCCAAGCCCAGATGCCAGCCCATATTGCGGTTGTGGATGCACAAGGTTGTTTTTTGGGACTGCTGGATCAGCAACGTTTGCTCTATCGCTGGGCCTGCCAGCCCCCTTTGCCTTGGCTGGAGGTGATTGAACAATTGCCTTTGCCGCTACAAATTCAAAACGCCCAAGGGAGAGTCGTTTGGCAAAATTGTGCTTGGTCAGAACACTTGGCAGATTTCTTGCCACTGGTGCAGCCCAAATTTGAAGGCATGAATTGTCAGGCACTAGAGGCGCGATCGCTCTGGCAGGTGTGTTCCTTTCCCTTGAATTTGACGTCGTTGGACTGGGAGAAGGCAGAAAGCGGTGTCGCGGTGGCCAGCGATCGCTATTGGTTATTTTTTGCCCAACGGCGGCAAGAGGCTGATCCGACGCCCCCCACCCATTTGCACCAACTGCGCCTCCATCAGCAAAAGCGCCTCCTCCTGAGCTTGGGACATGAACTCAAAAATCCCCTAACGGCGATTCTCGGCCTCACCCAACTCCTGTGGCAGCACCCCCTACCAGAGCAACAGGACTACCTTGCCCTGATCCAGCGTAGCGGTTGGCAAATGAATCGCCTCATTCAGGCGTGGCAGGACTACACCCGTGCCCTTTGGCGAGAGTTGGAATTGCAATGGGAAACCGTAGAATTGGTGGGTTTGTGGTTGCGATCGCAGGAATTGGCGGAGCATCTTTACAATCTGACCCTGCCGAGTTGGCAATGGCAAATTGATCAACCCTTGAGCCATGTGTACCTCTACGGCGATGCTCTGCGGCTACGGCAGATTCTTGCTCATCTTTTGGGGTGGCTGCTGCTCTTTCCCAGCGATCGCTATGGACTGCGCTTGAGTCGCTGGCAAAACTGGCTGGCACTGCAACTGTGGGAAGAGGGACACGGTATTCCCCTTAAGGATCACGATCGCCTGCTACACGAATGCCTCGAGGACTATGCCGAAATCACCATGGGGCTGATGCTCGCCCGCCAACTCTGTCGTCTCCACAATGGCGAGCTTTCCTTCATTGCCCAAGCTGACGACTCCAGTGAGTGGACAGTGCTGCTGCCCTTCGCTGAGGAACTTCCCCCTGAGTTGCCCACTACAGCTCAATTGATCCTTTTGGTGAGCAATGATGCCACGTGGATCATGGACACCACTGCTGCATTGCGGCGCAATCACTACGGCTATGTGGTCGCTCGCCATCCCCTTGAAGCCCTGGATAAGCTGGAGCAACTGCAGCCCACGGCCATTGTCGTCCGTCCCGCCAGTAGTCTGAGCTTGGCTGATGTGGTTGAAAGTCTGGCCACCAGCCCCTTCACGGCCACTGTTCCGTTGATCATCCTCTCCGATGAAGCCACTCCCTTGGGCTTGACCGGTTTTGTGCAACGGCTGCCCTTAAGTAGTCATCCCAGCCTGCTCATTGATGTCCTCGATCGCTGGTGTTTTCCACGACTGAAAGAAGCAACCTTTGAGCGTCCCCTCCTCAATCAAACGGTACTCCGCCTCGGCCTACTCCATGAAATCAGCCTGCCCCACCTGCGGCTTCTCGAAGCAGAAGACCTTGAACAGGCCGACCTCCTAGTGGAGATTTGGCAACCCGACATTCTAATTTGGGATTTACCCGCTGGCGAGGTCGCCCATCTAGAAAATCATCCCAAACTGCGAAAACTCCCCATGATTACCTTGGCCGAAGAGAGCAGCCGAGCCATTCATCAATTGGGGGATGTCATGGTCTTTCCCTGCCTCAACCTTGCGGACTTAATGGATGTGGTGCTCCTTGCTACAACGGTAAAAACTCACAGCTGACTCAGCACTGTCCGCGCTGCCGCAATGGTGCGCTCAATATCCGCTTCCGTATGGGCAAGGGAAGTAAAGCCCGCCTCAAACTGGGATGGCGCAAGGTAAATCCCCTGCTCCAGCATGCCCCGGTGGAAGGCCGCAAACTTTTTCAAATCAGACTGCTTGGCTTGCTCATAGTTCGTCACCGGACCAGCGGTGAAAAAGAGACCAAACATGCCACTGATGTGCCCACCACACACCCCATGGCCAAATTCCCGTGCGGCGTCTAACAGTCCTTGGATCAGCTTGCCTGTGATCCGATCCAGCTGTTCATAACTGCCGGGACGGCTGAGAATCTCCAAGGTTTTAATACCCGCTGTCATCGCCAAGGGATTACCAGAGAGGGTACCCGCCTGATACACTGGTCCCGCCGGTGCCACCATCTTCATAATGTCGGCGCGGCCGCCATAGGCACCCACCGGTAGGCCACCGCCAATCACTTTTCCGAGGGTGGTGAGGTCTGGTGTCACACCAAATTTCTCCTGAGCACCGCCATAGGCAATGCGAAAGCCGGTCATCACTTCGTCAAAGACCAAGAGGGCACCGTACTGTTTCGTCAGCTCCCGCAGCCCTTCGAGAAAGCCAGCATCCGGCGGAATAAAGCCAGCATTACCAACCACGGGTTCAAGGATCACCCCCGCAATGTCATTGGGATACTGTTCAAAGAGGCGACTGACCGCTTCGAGATCATTGTAGGGTGCCGTTAATGTGGCGGCAGTGGTTGCTTTCGGCACGCCGGGAGAATCGGGTAAGCCTAAGGTGGCCACCCCTGACCCTGCTTTGACCAAGAACATATCGGCATGACCGTGGTAGCAGCCCTCAAACTTGATCACCTTTTCCCGCTGGGTATAGGCACGCATAAGCCGCAGCACTGCCATACAGGCTTCAGTGCCAGAATTGACAAAGCGCACCATCTCGACACTAGGGACAGCAGCAATCACCATTTCCGCCAAGATATTCTCAAGCACGCAGGGGGCGCCAAAGCTGGTTCCCTTTTCAAGGGCGGCATGGAGAGCATCAATGACTTCGGGGTGGGCATGGCCGACGATCGCGGGTCCCCAAGACCCCACATAGTCAATGTATTGATTGCCGTCCACATCCCAAATGTGGGCACCCTTGACGTGATCAAAGACAATGGGCTGGCCGCCGACGGACTTGAAGGCACGCACGGGTGAACTGACGCCACCGGGCATGAGTTTTTGGGCAGCGGCAAAAATTTCTTGGGATTTTGTGGTTTGAAAAACGGTTGTGGTCAACGTCAACTCCCTCAAGCATTGGCGTGCTCACAGTATTATAGGCAATTCTGCTGACCCTTAACCCCACAAGGGCGCATGTTGCAATTCTTTACGGTTTTGGCGGCTGATTTATGGCTTTTGGGAGAATAACACTGGATTTGTACCCACAGAACGGCTACCTCTGCAGGATGTCTATGTTCTCCAGTCCCTTGCTAGCCAAGATTTACCCCCCACTGCCGCTAATGCAGTCCTGCTAAACAGGGGATGCCTCCCAAGCGTATCTTGCGCAACTGGCCGATGCCTACCCTTGGCTGACATTTTGCGCTGTGCCTAAGGAACTTGGCTACTACGAGGTGAAAATGTGGGCAGCGGAGAAAGCGACGGGTATGGAACCTGCGGCGGGCTACTTTCTTTTTCGCCGTCAGTTTTTGCTGGATCACCCGATTCCCACTGAATTACCGCTCTACCGTGGCAACTGCGTCATTCATGCCCATACACTGCTGCACCAAGGGAAGCGTATTTGGCGTCAAAGCCCGTGCAAGTCATGCTCTCCCCAATGGACTCTGGCCCTTCTACTGGCGATTTTTGCTCATTAACTTAAGCATAGCAATAGCGATCGCGCCCGCCGCGCTTGGCCAGGTAGAGCTGCTGATCAGCAAGGGTAATGAATTCATTGACTCCTTGGCCAACTTGGGGTAACAAGCTGACAATGCCGATACTTAGGGTGACGCGATCGCTCACCGATGAGGCAACATGGAGAATTTCCAAGGCATAGAGCAGCCGTTGGATGCGTTCGGCTACCCGCAGACTGCCCCTGAGATCGGTATTGGGCAAAATCAAGGAAAATTCTTCACCGCCGTAGCGTGCGGCTAAATCGGTGGGACGACGTGCCGCTTGGGTTAATATTTTCGCGATCGCGATCAGGCACTCATCCCCTGCTTGGTGGCCGTAGTGGTCGTTGAAGTTCTTGAAGAAATCAACATCACAGAGAATCAGGGAAATGCTCGTCTGTTCTCGTTGGGCCAACTGCCACTGCTGCTGTAAATACTGGTCAAAATAGCGCCGATTGGCAATTTGGGTGAGGCCATCAATGGTCGCAAGGCGGGAGAGTTCGGCATTCGCCAATTGCAGTGAGGCATACAAGTTTTTCTGCTGAATGGTAATCGCTAGTTGATCGGTGAGGGAGAGAATTAGTTGGCGTTCCTCATCTGTCCAGCCGCTGGAATGATTAAAACGCTGAAAGGAAAAAGCCCCCCAAATCTGCTCATTGATCCGAATTGGGGCAATAAGCCAACCGCCACCGAGCACTTGAGCGATTGCACGGTTAACGACATCTGTGGGATTGAGATTCTCTAGGGCAGGCAGCTCAGCAATCTTTCCTTGGCGTAGGGTTACGGCAACTGGATTATGCTCGTCTGGAATCGTCAGCCCCAGGCTAGGGGTCATATGCGGTTTGTTGAGAAACTCTACTAGGGGAAGCCAGTGCTGCTGTTCTGGCTCGTACTTGACAACAATGGCGCGATCGATCCGCAGAATATGACACACCCGCTGCACTGCTTTGGCAAAGGCCTGATGGAGGTTAGGAGCCTCCCGAATCTCCTGAATGAGTTGGTTGAGTTCTCGCTGGCGAACTGCTTGATCGTGAAGGTAGGCCTCGTAGCGCTTGCGATCGCTAATATCGCTAAAGGTGAGAATTACCTGCTCAATGCTCCCCGTTGCCGTTACTTCTGGATCAGCGGTCACTTGCAGCCAGACCCGCTGTTGGGTTTGTTGATTGAGAATACCCATCACCCCTTGTACTCGCTGCTTTTGGGCAATGGCAATCCTCAGCGGAAAAGCCGCTGGCCGCATTGGTTCCCCGGCATCGTTGAGGGCATCCCAAGCCATCTCCGTTGGGTTTTGACCAATGAGGTTTGCTTCTGTAGCCCCTAGCAGCTCACACCCCCGAGGATTAATCACTTTTACGGAGAGATCGGCAGCCAGCAGCATCACTCCCACATCTAAATCATTAATCAGATTGCGAAAGAGCGCCTCCCGTCGGCCGAGTTCTTTGGCGATCGCCCTTTGAGTCTCTTCAAAACGCTTGATTTGCGTAATATCGCGGATGACGCAAAGGACTTGATCTTTGCCTTTGTAGCGCAACCTTGTGGCAAAAATATCCACATCAATGATCTGGCCATCCCTACGGCGATGCCTACTGACACCGCGCCAACTGTGCTGATGCTGAATCGTGTGTAGGAATTCCTGAAACTGATCGCGGTAGTCGGGGTGCAAAAAATCCTCGGGTTGGAGTTCAAGGCATTCACTGCGACGATAACCATAGATGGCACAAGTGGCATGGTTGACCTCAATGACCCGAAGGGTTTCAGTGTCATAGATCACTAGGCCATCGGCCACGGACTCGAAAACACTGCGATATTGAGCCTCGCGCTCATCCAGTTCAGCAAGGGCACGTTTGCGATCGCTGATGTCAGTACAGACCACCACACAACCCGCAATTTCTTCCTCCTCATCCAGCAGGGGAAAAAGGTGGCTCAGCATATCACAGGGGGCATCGGTGCGGCAACGCAGTAGAATTTCCTCGTCGTTAATGGTTTCTCCCGCCAAGACGCGGTCAATCAGGGCTTCCACCCGAGTCACTGATTCTTGGGGATGGAGCAGTGCCGAAAATGACATGCCGGGAACGACTTGAGCCGCTGCCAGTGTCTTCAAGCCAACCCAATTACTGGTTAAGAGAATTTTGTCGCGATTGAGGGTCAAAATGATGACGGGGCAATTGTTTACTAACTGCTCATAGCGGTTGCGCTCGCGATCGAGGGCTAGTTGCAGTTGGCGTTGGCTGGTAATGTCATCAACCAGGGCAATCAGCAGCTGAGGCTCACCATTGGCATTGCGCACACAGGAGAGGGTTAAATTTCCCCAGACGGTGTGCCCCTTTTTGTGGCGGTAACGCTTGACAATTTGATAGGTATTGCGCAGTCCCAGTTGACACTCTTGGATGAGGGCAGCTTCCTCAGGCCAATCTTCAGTAAAGGTCAGATCATGGGCGGTAAGATTTGCCAGTTCAGGAGCGGTGTAGCCGACAAATTGGCAAAAAAAGGGGTTACAATATACCAGGCGGTAGTGGTTAGCAGGGCTAGTGACAATAATCCCGACTTGGGCATTTTCAAAGACCGCACGCCAGCGATGCTCACTTTCTCTGAGGGCTTCCTCTGACTGAATCCGTTCTGTTTCATCCACAATGATGCCCTCAATTGCATAGGCCTTGCCGGTCACGTCATAAACTCCCTGACCGTACTCATGCACCCAACGCTCCGACCCATCGGCGCAAAGAATGCGGTAGCCGAAACTAAAGGCCAAGCCCTTGGCAAGAGCCTCATGGATGCTGCAATCAACGCGATCGCTATCTTTTGGATGTGTAATACCAGCGTAGCTATGAAGCTGATTGTACACCAGTTCGCTAGGGGAATACCCCGTCAGGTCAGCGAACTTGGGACTTAGGTATTCCATTGTCCACGAAGCATCGATGGCACAGCGATACACCACGGCGGGTAGGTGATCTACGAGGTTGCGATAGCGTTGTTCGCTCTCTCGCAGGCGCATTTCCTGTATCTTTTGGTCATGGATATTGACCATGACGCCGATAATTGTCGTAGTGTTTGGTGGTTGCTGCCGATATTCCCAGCGATCGCGCACCCAAACATACGCACCATTGGCATGGCGCAGGCGATATTCCAAGTCGCAGGGTGGTGCCCCCCTTGCTGAAGGATGGCTTGCCAAAAGCGCTCTTGATCCTCTGGGTAGATTAGTTGCTGCCACGCTCGCAGGGTTTTGGGCAGTTGTTCTAAGGGATACCCCAGCACCCCTTGACTGTCACCGCTCCCCTTGGATTTCCCAGAGGAGCTGCTGACCTATCTCCGTCAGGGTGTGAAATCGCTGCCAACATTTTTCCAGTTCATTAACCCGCGTTTCTTGGAGCAGCCAATGGCGATAGCGTGCCGTAATTTCCGTTAGGGCCAGGGTCCAGCCGTGAGCATCAGCGGTTAAATCCAGTTGCCACCACTGCTGTTGGCGCGGATCATAGCAGTCCCATTGTGCCGGGGTTTGGGTGTTGAGCACCGGCTGGAACCGCTCTAGGGATAAATCAAAGTTGGCGGACAGTCGCTCGATGACGGAGAGGCCCGCTAAATCGGTAGTAGCGTGGTTCAATAACCGTTGCACCGCAGCGTTGGCATAAAGAATGGTGCCCTTGCGATCGCCCGCCAAGACAGGATGAGGCAAACGGTGCAGATGATTGGCAAGGGAGACCTGCTGTGAGTTCATGGTTGGGTAGTGTGAGGAAACAAAGAACACGGTAAATGGCTACAGGGCTACGTCAACGATCGCCAGGGGGCTTGGCATGGTGAAACAATTCATTCTTTAGTGAGTACTCTCCTGAGGTGATTTCACGGGGAAGATGTCTTAGCTCCGTCCTACCTCTAGGCTATCGCTTTGCTCAGACAAAACGATTGACTTTCAGGCAGAGGATTTCAAATCTGCTTTTGCATAGGTAGGGCGCTTGATGAGAACTGATGATTGGCTTAAAACCAAACATAACCGTTTCTAATTGTTCGATTGCCGAGGAGTGGGGCACATGCCAGTTTTGCCGACCATGGAAACCGTTGAGACCCCCCTATTAGTCGCTGCTCAATCCATCTATAATCTCTACCAGCAGGTTCATGGGGCAAAAACGGTGCCTGCGGGTGTCGCTGTTAATCGGCAAACCCTGCGGGGCTATGTGCTGTTTACTAGCCAACCAGTGCTGCTGCCCCAAGAATGCTTTATTCCCTACGATCATCTGCCGGAAGTAACACGCCTATAACTGCACTAACTGTTTTGACCTTTGCCAGCTACTGCCTTGTCTTTGGCCTTGGGGCAGCGGTGGGGAGCTTTCTCAATGTTGTGATCTACCGTGTGCCGAGTGGGCGATCGCTCCTTTATCCGCCGTCTCGCTGCCCGATTTGTTTGACCACACTCAAGCCCTGGGACAATATCCCGATTTTGGGCTGGCTATTCCTGCGGGGGCAATGTCGCTACTGCCATGCGCCGATTTCTTGGCGGTATCCTGCGATTGAGCTGTTGATGGCACTGCTGTACGTCCTGATTGTGGCTGTGAGTGGGTGGCAAGTGCAAACCCTTGTGCTATGGCTGCTGAGTGCGTGGCTCTTGGCCTTGGCCTTAATTGATCTAGACACGATGACGCTGCCCCATCCTCTGACAAAGTGGGGGTTGATTGTTGGCTTGCTCGTGAGAGGGTTAATGACGGGTCTAGGCGGACTCACGGAAGGCATCATTGCCGCAGTGATTGGCATTTGGCTCTTTGATCTGATCCGCTGGGGGGGGGCGATCGCCCTTGGTCAGGAGGTCATGGGGGGAGGCGATAGCAAACTGGCAGCGATGATCGGGGCTTGGTTAGGTTGGCAGGGATTGCTCGTTACCTTTTTCTTGGCCTGTGCCCTCGGTGGCCTGATGGGTGGACTGGGGATTGCCCTCGGTTGGATTCAGCGGCGGCAACCGATTCCCTTTGGCCCCTTTTTGGCAGTGGCGGCTATTGTCAGTAGTCTCTTTGGCCGCCAATTGATTCATCTTTATCTCGAAACCTTCTTGCCTGGTGTGTTTGTGCGCTAACTTTTATCAAAGAAAGATAACTTCACAAGATAAGCCAAAATCCCCCCAGCAAGGGCCACAATAAAGACCCATAGGCGGGCATCCACCACCCGCTGGTGATCGCTCAGATCAGCAGCTTTCTCATCTCATGCCCTAAGTTCTGTACGCACTAACTGAATCGCTGCTTTTTTAGGGCCATCGCATTCGGCTTGCGGCCTGCTGCGTATTGCACCGAAGCAGGTCAACCGGTCTCCCAGGATAGGGGCAAAGCTTAGAATTCTTACCAATTTTAATAGGCAAGGGTTTCGAGAGCCTGGCGCAGGTAAGCGGTAACGCAGGCATCGAGATCCGTGGGCTGCTCGACGACAACACTGGCCTGCTTTTCGCTCAGCCAACGCTGAAAACCTGAACTGTGGGCGATCGCTCGCTTCAGAGAGTTCCAAACCTCGGCGGAGGCTTGCGGGTTAGGTACCGTAACGCTTTCCATAGATACTCTCCTAGTCGGTTTGGAGTGAGGGCAAGGATTCAGCTATGATTCTACGATAGCCTAGGAAACTCCCCCCGGCTGTATGCTATGTTACGATTTATTTCAAATTTGCCCACGCATTAGCAAAAGACACGGTGTTGCAGGCAGGGCATCTGCTGGCGCACTTGCTCAAGGCGGCTAGGTTCAATGGCCGCAATCGCGAGGCCAGGGCGATCGCCCGCATCTGCGAGGATAGTTCCCCAAGGATCCACAATCAGGGCATGGCCGTGGGTTTGCCGCCGCGCATAGTGAATGCCCGTTTGAGCTGGCGCAATAACATAACAGGTATTTTCGATCGCCCGAGCTTGCAGTAGAACTTGCCAGTGATCCTTACCCGTGAAGGCGGTAAAGGCCGCCGGCACAAAGAGCACCGTTGCCCCCGCTTGGGAGAGCGCGCGGTAAAGTTCTGGAAAGCGGACATCGTAGCACACCGACAAGCCGATATTCCCCAGTTCCTTACTGGGATAAACAGAGGGCAATTGCCGCCCGGCGAGCACTGTGCCCGATTCGTGGTAGATATTGCCATCGGGCAAATCGACATCAAATAAATGCACCTTTTGGTAACGGCTCAATTCTTCTCCGTTAGGGCCAATGAGTACGGCTGTGTTATAGACTTTGCCTTCGGTTGCTGGTACCGGGTAACCACCCCCCACCAAGGTAATCTGAAATCGCTGTGCCATGCGTTTCAAAAAAGCCTCAGTCCGCTCAGCGATTGTTGCCGCTTGGGCGACTTTCTCGCGATCGTCACCGAGAAAGGAAAAGTTTTCTGGCAACCCAATGAGTTCTGCTCCCTGTCTCACCGCCAATTCAATCAACTCTTCTGCCTGAGCCAGATTCGTCTCAAGATTGGGTTGGCTCGTCATTTGCACTGCGGCAGCGAGATAGGATTTCATGCCCGTTAAAAAAAAGACAGCAATCTCTCATTCTATCGTCGCAATCTGCCTAGGGCAAGTCTAGCGAGAACGCAGGTTGCGGAAGATCGGATTGCGTTGGGTCGGGAGCTGATGCTCATGGGCAGTGCGGTATGCCCAGAAGATATAGCCGGCAATCAAGAGGTTCAACAGCACGACTAGCAGTAGCTTGGTACCACTAATGGGATACGAGCGCGGCGTTTTTTGGGGTAGGAATTGAACGGCCATGGCTACTCTCAGAACGCAACAGTTACAGTTCCAGAGTCCACCATCATTAGTCGTTGTTCACTCTTAATTTGTCTTCTCTGGCCAATAATGGCGACGTTCCGGTTGCCCCTACTGTAGATCGCTGCCCCATTGGCAACCCAGCATCTGAAATGTTTTTTAATGCCTAGTCATACAACGACAGTATCGCTCAGAGATACCCAAAACACCCCTAAAAAGCCATCCGCTCCCAAAGAAGGCTTCAGGAGCGGTCTGGTGGTTATCGTGGGTATCAACTGCTAGGAGAAGTGGCCTCCTAGGTGTCGATTTCAAATCAACAGATGGAGAATAACTCTTCCCTAGAGCTGAGCTACTCCAAAACGACGACCCAAGCGTTTACTACTATCTGCCATGGGCATCACCTCCATCTCCCTGAACGGTAATTTGCAAAACAACTGGCTTTAAGATAGCACACTCAAACAGCATTGTGGCAAGCGCTGGGCAAAATGAGCATGGCATCGCCAAAGGAATAGAAGCGGTACTGGCGATCGATGGCCTGTTGGTACAACTCAAGTAGCCGTTTGCGGCCAATAAAGGCACTGACGAGCATCATCAAGCTAGAGCGGGGCAGATGAAAGTTGGTAATGAAGCCCTCGACAATCTTGGGCTGATACCCCGGATAGATATAGAGATCACTCTTCCCACAAAACGGCTGAAGGGTGCCTGACTGGGCTGCCGTTTCTAGGGAGCGAATAACGGTGGTGCCGACGGCAATAATCCGTCCTCCAGCAGCTTTGGTGGTCTGAATCTGCTCGACGGTAGCAGCCGGTACCTCAATCCATTCTTCGTGGAGATGGTGATGGCGAATATCGCTGGCCTCCACAGGACGAAAGGTGCCAATGCCCACATGGAGCGTCAGAAAACAGTGATCAATGCCGCGATCGGCCAACTTACTAAAGAGTTCGGGGGTAAAGTGCAAGCCAGCGGTTGGCGCAGCCACGGCACCGGGACGGCGGGCATAGACGGTTTGGTATTGCTCAGTATCTTCAATGGGGTTGTCAATGTAGGGAGGTAAGGGCACTTCTCCTAGTTGATCGAGATATGACCACAGGCGATCGCCCGGCGGCAGGTCAAATTCAATCACTCGGCCTCGGGTCTCCTCATCAATGGCCTGTACTCTTGCTTGCAGCGTGCCGATTTGAATCACCGCCCCAAGGCGCAATTTTCGACCGGGCTTGACCAAGGCCAACCACCGGCGATCGCTCAATTCTTCGAGGAGAAACACCTCAACAGTGCGGCCAGAGCCGCCCACTTTTTGACCTATCAGCCGCGCCGGAATCACCCGTGTATCATTGAGTACCAGCAAATCTCCCGGTTGCAGCAGCTGCGGTAGCTCATAGAAGTAGTGATCTGTAGCAGTGTCCCGTGCCACCACCATCAGGCGGGAATGATCGCGGGGAGAAACGGGGTGTTGGGCAATCCGCTCCGGAGGCAGGTGATAGTCGTAGGCGTCGAGGGAAAAATCGTCACAACCAGGCATTATTGGGGTGGGGTCAACGGTGAAGGGGATGGCTCTACCACAGAGCGATTCATAGAAGTCATCACAGCCAGAAAGCCAAGGGCAGCGGTAGCAACGCCCACCGCAACCAGTAGTAACAGCCACGCTTGGGAACGAGGCCTTTGGGCTGGCTGCGGTTTGGGTTGGGGTTGAGGGGGTTCCACAATCTGGGAAACCGTCAGATCGAGATCCGATGGCTCGGGTGGGGGGACGTAGCTCATTGTAATGTCTGTCACCTCTGGCAACTCCCCTTGACAGACAATATCGCTGTAGTCCAAGTCAATGACACCCGATGCATTCTTCACCCGACAGTGAATAAGCACCACTGTCACATTGTCATGGCCATTGAGGTGATTGGCAAGATCAATTAGCTGCTCGGCCGCAACTGTCAGGGAAAGCTGACCTTGGAGCACAGGCAGGAGGTACTGCGGCCAGTAGGTGTCGACACGGTCAAAATCACTGAGGCCATCGGAACACAGCAAAAGAATTCCCTCTTCATCCAGCAAAAAGCGTTCAACTGTGGGGTGCAGATGCTGGGAGGGTGCCATACCCAAAGCTTGCACCAAGGAACCACCGTAGGGGAGTTCAAGGGCTTGATGGTAGGTACTCATCCCCAAGCGCACATCACGGCTGGCCACATCGTCATCGAGGGTGAGCTGGTAACAGCCCCAGCGGTTAATCCAGTAGGCGCGGCTATCGCCAATGTGGGCAAGGTAAAGATAGGCGTGTTCAATCAGGGCACCGACAACTGTGGTTCCCATGCGCTGGCGTTCGTGGCGCTGCTCCATATCATTGCGTTGATTGATCGCATCATTGGTGCGGCGAATGGCGGTTTGAATCGCCTGCTCAACCGTCGCAGGGGACATCTCCAGCAGTTTGAGGGGGGTTAGCGTCTCCTTGAGAATGTGAACGGCTAAGCCCGAAGCGACATCGCCCCCTTCATGCCCCCCGACGCCATCACACACCAAGGCAAGCACCTGTGATTGGCTCGTGAGATCGCACTCTGGAAAACACTTGTCCTCATTGCGAGTCCGACTAGGCCCTTGGTCAGAGCGACTGGCAATATCGTAGTGGTACTCATAGCCGAGGTGATCAAGAGCCTGTTGAAAGAGGGTCTCTAGGCTGTCACGAATAAATTCAGGGGTAGTGTCCTGAATGTCCTGCATGTGTCGACACAGGATCATGAAGGCCTGCTGAAAATTTTCCCCTTGATCGCTAAACCTGAAATGGGTTTGCCAGAATTTGCCAAGGTCAGCCAAGGTGGGATTATTGCCCGCTTGCAGTTGCAGAAGCCGCACAAGGGATCCCTCAGCTCGCAAAAGCTGGGGATTGAGCAGTGTGAGAGCCACATTTTCTGCCACTAACGCTGGCCAAAGGGAGATGATTTGCCATAACCAGTTGAGGCGGCGCACTAAATTGGCTTTCTCCCAGATGGTGGTGAGGGGAGCGGCATGGGTGAGACCGAGGGTAACTTTGGCATCGGCAATGTCAATGCAACTGACGGGGGCATGCTCAAGGAGCAACAGTTCTCCTTCAGGAAGGGAAAGGGCGCCAAATAACTCCGGGACATGGGGACGCTTGGGAAATAGGCGCAGATAGGGACGGTAGAGCTGGGAGGTGTTGTCCACACTCGGCGCTGGCTCCCCCGGCAATAGGTCTAAGAGCAAGTGTTTCCCTTGCACCAGATAGCGATCGCCCACCCGTTCACCCACAGTGTAGCGATCCAAACCAGAACCGATCGCCCACAAGTAGCGTTTCAAGAGTGGCACCTGACAGTGGCAACACTCAACTTGGTGAATGGAATTTGCAGTGCCGCACTCCGGGCAAATAAGATGAGGCGCAGGTGGATTCATCGTTTCAATCCTGAGATGGCTGCCGCAGTCACAATCACCCGCAGCAGGTACGCATAAAGTTTCTGATCCAGTAATTCGCTAGTCCATAGCAGGGGCGAATAGAATGCATTCAATTCCCTATCCTAGCTTTTCTCCTGCAACAGCGGAATATCCCAGTGACAGCCCTTTGCCGATGGAGCCAACGCACTCAAAACGGTGAAAGCCGCTACAGGAGAGACTCACATCCCCTATCCCTTATTTTTTTTAGAAAAGGGCTTATTCGGCACTCTAAATATTCCTGATGTTGCCGCCAAACAATCAAGATAGAATTGGAATAATCAACCTGTGGTGGAGAACATGAAAATTAGTGATACAAATTTTTATAAATCTTATTTTTATTTATCAGAACAATTAAAGATGATAGCCCGAATTACTTTAACAATGTATCTTGGTGCATGAGGGGCACGATGGAGCAATTGAGTTCAGGCTTAAATTTGCAAGCCTTGGTACAGGCTCAGTTAGTTACGATCGCTCCAAGGGGTTCCTTCAATGAGATTCTCCAAGGATTACAAACCAACCAAGGATTTGGCTTGGTCGTCGAAGAGCAGGGACAGTTTCAGGGACTGATTACCCAGCGGGAGGTGATCCGTGCCCTCGGTCAAGGCATGCCTCCTCAGGAGATCACCGCCTCCAAAATTATGCTAGCGTCTGACTATTGTCTGCGCCTCAATGATCTCGACGATCCACTGGCGGTTTTGGGGCGGTTTCGTTACTTGGGTGTGGATGCCCTTGCAGTGGTGAATAATTCAGGGGGTGTCGAGGGATTACTGACCCGCCAAGCTTTTCTCAAGAGCCTGCGTCCTGTGGATTTCCTGCGGATTAAACGGGTGGCTGAGGTCATGGTCCCCGATGTGGTCACGATTGCGGCTGAAGCTTCGTTACAGGAGGCCGCTGTCCTGATGACGGAACGGGGTGTGACAAGTTTGGTGGTTCCTGAAGAAACGCCCAGGGGTGTGCTGCCGCGCGGCATTATTACGGAAAAGGATATTTTTGAGGCACTGCATTCCCAAGGGGTGGGGCTCACCGGAACGGTTGGCAGTATTATGTCCCAGCCCGTGCTGACGGTGAAGGCCGAGCAAAGTGTATGGCAGGTGAATCATTTGTTTAAGGCGCATCATGTCCGTCGTGTGGTGGTCGTGGACGATGATGGGCAAATGGTAGGCATTGTGACCCAAAGTGATCTGTTGGCGGCAATTGACATTACGGAAGCCCAAGGGGTGATTCAGGTTCTGACCCGCGAACTCAATAAGGCCACAGCGGAACTGCGCTGGCAACTCTCACGGCAACAGGCAATCACGGTGGCCATTACCGAGAGTGAGCAGCGCTATAACACCCTCATTAGTCATTTACCTGTTGCGATCTATTGCCGCGATCGCCTGTGGCGGTTTAGCTATATCAGCGATCAGATTTATCACCTCACGGGTTACTTTCCCCAAGATTTGCCGGATCTGCGCCAGATTATCCCATCGCCGGATTTGGCCTTGGCGGAACGGGATATTGAACAGGCGATTGGGCAGCAGCGTGCCTACAGTACCTCCTATCGCATTCAACACCGCGATGGTTGTTTCCGCTGGTTGAGCGATCGCGGCCAGCTTGACCCCCACAGTCACATGCTCCATGGCGTTCTTTTGGATGTCTCGGATCAACGGCGCACAGAGGAACGGCTGAAAACTTCCCTTGAGCGGGAAATAATTGTCAGCACAATCATTCAGGATATTCGCCAGTCAATTCGCTTAGAGGAGATTTTGCAGCGGGCGGTAACGAGTATTCAACAACTGCTCTTGAGCGATCGCGTGCTGATTTACCGCTTTTTACCCGATGGCAGCGGCATTGTTGAAGTGGAAGCTACCACGTTGCCCCAGTACTCCATCTTGGGTCAAGTGATCCACGATCCCTGTTTCCACAAGGGGACAGCGCAGCGGTTTCTGGAAGGGCGCACCTTGACTATTAGCAATGTCAATCAAGCCGAATTACAGGATTGCTACCGCGAGCTACTGGTCAGCCTGCAAGTTCAGGCCAATCTCGTGGTGCCACTACTTCAGGGGCCAGACCTCTGGGGACTCCTAATTGCCCACCATTGTCGTAGCCCTCGCCTCTGGCAGCGGGAGGAGTTGTTCCTCTTGCAACGCATTGCCGAACCCTTGACAGTGGCACTGCAACAGGCGGAAATGTACCAAGCCTTGGAACTGGCCAATGCCAACTTGCAACAGATGGTCTATCTGGATAGCCTCACGGATATTGCCAACCGACGCTGTTTTGATGAACTCTTGGCAAAGGAATGGCGACGCTGTCAGCGGGAGCAGCAGCCCCTGAGCTTGGTGATGCTGGATATTGACTATTTCAAGGCCTACAACGACCACTATGGCCACTTACAGGGGGATCAAATTCTCAAACAGGTGGCGCAAATTTTAGAGAGTCATCTGCGGCGGGCGGGGGATTTGGCCAGTCGCTTTGGGGGTGAGGAGTTTGCGCTACTCTTGCCCAGTACGGATCAAGCCGGAGCAATCCATGTTGTTGAGCAAGTACAACATGCCTTGGCGGCGGCCAAGATTACCCACCCAAAAAGTACAGTCGGCCCGCAATTGACGGCCAGCTTTGGGATTGCAACGACGCTGCCCACTCCAGAGCATGAGCCAGCCCTGTTGCTGCATCTGGCGGATCAGTGTCTCTACGAGGCGAAGACCCTTGGGCGCGATCGCTGGGTCGCCAAGGAACTATAGCGAAGTCAGGGGGAGATAAATACGCAACCATGCGCCGCCATAGTCGGGATGATTCGCCGCCTGCATATAGCCGCCATGGCATTCAACAATTTGGCGAGCAAGGGCCAATCCTAAGCCGCTACCACTACCGACGGGGGGCATCCGCCCTTCACTATCTGCAGGAATCACAAAGCGCTGCCGGCGTGCGTGTGCCCGATAAAAGCGTTCAAACACATAGGGCAAGTCCTTGGGGGAAAAGCCACTGCCGCTATCAATGACTTCGAGACACAGATAGCCCCCCTCGCGATCGCTCAGCAGCCCTGTCAGCACTTGACCGCTCCTAGGACCGTATTTAATGGCGTTGTCGTAGAGATTGACTAGGAGCCGAAACAGTTGCGATTCATTGCCGCAGTAGGGAAATTGCTCTGGGCCGGTGTACTCGTGGTGAATGTTTTTGGCCGCAGCGAGGGGAGCGAGGGATTGCCACGCAGCATCAATGAGTTGGACAAGGTCGAGGGGATGCCGCTCAAGGCTATCGGCGGGCGTGTGGCTAAGGCGGTTTAACTCTAGGAGTTCTTGAACGAGGAGACTGAGGCGAATAATTTCCTCGAGGAGGCGATCAACCCAACCCCGTAAGGACTCCGGCACCCGTTGTTGGAGGGTTTCAGTCACCAAGCGCAGCGAGGTCAAGGGGGTTTTCAGTTCATGGGCGACATCCGCTGCCCAGCGATCGCGCTCATCCCGCAGCTGCACCACCTCTTCGCAGTCCTCAATAAATACACCCACATGCCCCTCGCCAAGGCAGAGTCCCCGTGCCCGCAGGGGTTTGCGCTTGGTTTGCCCCATCGGTGTGAGGTAGGCATAGAGCCATTCCTGCTCCCGCATCGTTTCCTCTTGGCGCACCTCTTCGATGAGACAGTCCAATTCATAGGAGCGCACCACTTCCAAAAAAAGGCGGCCTTGGGGATGGGCACAACCGAAGAGCGATCGCGCCGCCTCGTTACAGCAGACCACGCAATTGGCTTCATCCACCTCCAAATAGGCAATGGGGGCATATTCAAGGAGCGTTTGACAGCGCAGCATTTTCTGACGGCAGCGTTCCTGTTCCTGAAGCTGTTGGCTAAGTAGGGTTCGCAAGCGTTGCCACGGTGAGGATTTGAAGGGACGGGCAGCGTACTGCTCAAGGAGCGTCTCCAAAGCGTGTCGCCCTTGCTGCCACTGCCAGAGCCAGACCATTAGCCCCAACAGCAGGCCAACCCCAAAAAAGATCAATTCCATACCTAAGTGCCAGAATCGCCTCTATTCTAGGATTATTCCGAGTTGGTTTGCCCTGTGATGTCGTCACCCCTTTTGCGTGTAGAAGCACTCACCGTTGACTTTCGCCAAGCCGATCAAACCCTACGGGCAGTGGATGGGATTTCCTTTCGCTTGGAGCGCGGTCAGACCCTTGGCATTGTCGGTGAGTCGGGGTCAGGGAAGTCGGTGACCTGTTTGGCACTTTTGCAGTTGCTCCTGCCGCCGGGACAGATCAGCCACGGCGAAGCGTGGTTTCAGCCAGAGGGGGAGGCCATTGACTTGCTGCGCTGCACCCCCCGCCAAATGCAACAGATTCGGGGTCGCCAAATCGGTATGGTCTTCCAAGAACCGATGAGTTCCCTCAATCCGGTCTATTCTATTGGCTTTCAACTGGCAGAGGCCATTGATCCGCAGCAACGACTTCCGCAAGGGCAATGTCAACAGCGGGCGATCGCTCTCCTTGAACAGGTGCATCTTCTCCAACCGGCAGACCCCCTTGAGGAGAAAAAGCGGTTTCTCCGTCGCTATCCGCACCAACTCTCCGGGGGACAAATTCAGCGGGTCATGATTGCCATGGCCATGGCCGCTTCGCCAGCGCTCTTAATTGCCGATGAACCAACTACTGCCCTCGATGTCACTGTCCAAGCAGCGATCCTACGGCTTTTGCGGGAGTTGCAGCAGCGGTACCCTCTCTCATTGATTTTTGTCACCCATGATTTGAATCTGATTGCGGAATTGGCGGATCAGGTCGTTGTCATGTACCAAGGACAAATTGTCGAATCGGGGACAGTTCAGCAGGTCTTTCGCCACCCCCAACATCCCTATACCAAGGGGCTACTGGCCTGTCGTCCTCGCTTGGATCAGCGTCTGGCGATTCTGCCAACAGTGGCGGATTTTCTAGCAGCCACTCCCCCGCGCTTAGAAGTGATTTCCCCAGAGCAGCAGCAGAAACGCTTGGCGCATTTGGCTAGCCAACCCCTCTTGGTGCGGGTTGAACATCTCTGGGTCAAGTATCCCGTGGCGGGCACGCAGCGCTTTGTCACTGCCGTCAGGGATGTCTCGTTTACGATTCGCGCCGGGGAGACCCTTGGCTTGGTGGGGGAATCGGGCTGTGGCAAAACAACACTGGGACGGACCCTCTTGCGCCTCTTAGAACCCGCGCAGGGAAAAATTATCTTTGGCGATCGCGACATCAGCCATTTATCGCCTCGCCAATTGCGTCCCCTGCGGCAACGAATGCAACTCATTTTCCAAGATCCCTACAGTTCCCTAGATCCCCGCATGACCATTGGCGAGTTGGTGGCAGAACCGCTGCGGATTCACCGCCGTCATCAGTCGCAACGGCAACACCAAGAGCGGGTGGCCTATCTCCTTGAACGGGTGGGCATTGACCCCCAAGCCCAGAATCGCTATCCCCATGAATTTTCCGGGGGGCAGCGGCAGCGAATTTGTATTGCCCGTGCCTTGGCCTTGAATCCCGAGTTTGTCGTTTGTGATGAGTCAGTGTCGGCCTTGGACGTGTCGGTGCAGGCGCAGGTACTGAATTTGCTCAAAGAACTCCAGCGGGAGTTTCAACTGACCTACCTCTTTATTTCCCACGATCTCAGTGTGGTGAAATTCATGAGCGATCGCCTCATGGTTATGTACAATGGCGAAATTGTGGAAATGGGTGACGCCGAAGCCGTTTACCAACAGCCACAGCACGACTATACCCGCACGTTAATTGCTGCGATTCCCCGTGGTCTTTCCCTTGAGGCAGCATAGATGTCCCCCGCCCTTGATCTTGAGAATACCCTTGCCACCCTGCGCCCCATTCTTTGGCAAGCCCTTGAGCAACTGCGCCAGTTTTACCGTCAGGTGAAGAATCTAACGGTGCAGGACAAAGGCGGTGATCCCGTCACCCTTGCGGATGAAACGATTGATCGCTTTTTGCGCCACGCCCTCCAAGCTCATTTTCCGCCGACGCAGTTTGGTTATTTAACCGAAGAGACCGACACCCCAGGGCAGCCGTTGCCCCAGCCCTATCAGTGGATCATTGACCCCCTCGATGGCACCTACGACTTTTTGCAGCAAACGGGGGAGTATGCGATTCACGTTGCCCTTGTGCATGAACATCGCCCTTGTTTAGCCGCTGTCGTCTGGCCAGAGCAGGAGGTGATCTACACCGCCATTGCCGGAGCAGGCGCCTATCGAGAAACGCGCCAAGGTGCGACGCGACTGCGAGTGCATCCCCCCACTAAGGGACAGCCGTTGCGGGTGGTGATGAGTCGGAGCCACGGCGGAGAGCGCCTACAGGCCTTTTTAAGAACCCTAGGATGCGTACAGCAAATTCCGATGGGGAGTATGGGCTGTAAAACGGCGAGTATTTGCCAAGGGGATGCGGATCTGTACGTCAACCTCCCAGGGCGCAGTGCCCCGAAGGACTGGGATTTAGCGGCACCGGATTTGATCATGCAGGAGGCGGGGGGTGCCTTTACCTATGCCAATGGTGAGTTGCCCCACTACAATCGCGCCGATGTGCAGCATTGGCCGCCCCTGGTGGTGTGTCATCCGGCTTTGAGTCGCACGGTGGGCGATCGCCTGCAAGCCTTTTTACAGGAACAGGAAAATGAAGGCTATTCTGGGAAATAGGCAAGTTCAGTCGGACAAAGGATAGGCCATGGTGTTTAACTGGTTTCGGCGCAAGTTTGGTGGCAGTGGTGAGGAGCCATCGCCCCCTGCAGAAACCCCAACGGAAGCGCCATCCGCAGAATCCGCGCAATCTACAACTGAATCCACTGCTTCCCCCGGCATCCTCAACTGGGCAAAAACGGCACTCCAGTCTATTCAAGCGCGACAGCAATCGCAGAGTGCTGCAACTATTGAAACCGCTGAAGAAACTCAAAAAACACCGACTGCCGATGATGCCCCCGTTCCCGTCTCTATCGAGTCTGAAGAGACCGCTGTTGCTGAACCTGCCCCTGTCCCGCCCGCTGTGGAAGCTGAGCCGGTAGACTCCTCCCTTGTCCTTGATGAGGGCTTTTTGTGGTCAGCGGAGGTGCTGGCAGCTCAAGGCCGACGCCCAGAGGAGGTGGATATTGAGGAAATTACTTGGTTGCAACGCCTGCGCCAAGGTCTGGGCAAAACCCGTCGTGGCCTAGTGCATCAACTGCGGGCGATCGTCGGCCAAGGCCCCTTAAGTCGGGATGCCATCGAAGAAATTGAGATGCTGCTGTTGCAGTCGGATGTGGGGGTCAAGGCCACGGATCGGATTATTGCGGCGCTGCAAACAAAAATCCGCCAAGAAATCCTCCCTGCCGATCAGGCGATCGCCTACCTGAAGGAGATTCTGCGGGACATTCTCGATCGCCCCTTTGAAGCCGGCTACCGCCGCGACTTTGCCCCGAAAAAGGGCGTGCTGAATATCTGGTTGATTGCTGGTGTCAACGGCGTTGGCAAAACCACCACCATTGGTAAGCTTGCCCATATTGCCACCCAGTCAGGCTATCGCTGTTTGATTGCAGCGGCAGATACCTTTCGGGCAGCCGCCACCGAACAGGTGAAAATTTGGGGACAGCGCTCCGATGTCGAGGTGATTGCCAACCCCGGCAAAAATACTGATCCTGCTGCTGTGGTCTTTGATGCCATTGGCGCTGCCCAAGCCCGAGGCACAGAATTGCTGCTGGTGGATACCGCTGGCCGCTTGCAAAACAAGGCCAACCTGATGGAGGAACTCAAGAAAATCCGTCGCATCATTGATAAAAAGGCGGGTGATGCTCAAATTGAATCGCTACTGGTTCTCGATGCCACCCTCGGCCAAAATGGCTTGCGCCAAGCACAGGTGTTTGCAGAAGCGGCGCAACTCACTGGGGTGATCTTAACCAAGTTGGACGGGACGGCCAAAGGGGGAGTGGCCTTGGCGGTGGTGCAGGAATTGGGACTACCGATTCGCTTCATTGGTGCAGGCGAGGGCATTAAGGATCTGCGCCCCTTTTCCAGTTTTGAATTTGTCGAGGCCTTGCTCTCCAGTGAAGTGGAGGTGGCAGCATGAAGCTGGCCGATCGCCTGCGCTACTTTCAAGGCAATGTTTTTGATGCCATGGATCGGGCGAAGGCAGCGGTGGCAGCCACCGGTCAGCCGATTGTGGATCTCTCCCTTGGCTCTGCGGATTTGCCCGTGGCCGATCACATTCTTGCGGCCATTGAAGCCTCGGTGCGCGATGCCAGTACCTATGGCTATCAACTCTTTGCCAGTACGGCGGCGTTTCGCCAGGCAGTGGCCACTTGGTTTGAACGCCGCTTGGGTCTCAGGGTGGATCCCGAGCGGGAAGTGCTGACGCTGATTGGTTCGCAGGAGGGGACGGCGCACTTGCCCCTTGCGGTGATGAATCCCCAAGAGTATGCGCTGGTGCTTGATCCGGGGTATCCCTCCCATGCAGGGGGGGTATATCTTGCGGGGGGACAACTGTATCCCTTGCGCTTGCGGGCAGAAAATCACTTTTTGCCGGATTTAGAGGCCATTCCGCTGGCGGTGCGAGAGCAGGCAAAACTGCTAATTCTCAGCTATCCCCACAATCCCACCACGGCAGTTGCCCCCTTGGACTTTTTCAAGACAGCGGTTGAGTTTTGCGATCGCCACGGCATTTTACTGGTGCATGATTTTCCCTACATTGATCTCGTCTTTGATGCGGAGCGAGCCCCCTCGATCTTTGAAGTGGATCGCGATCGCCAAGTGGGTATTGAATTCTATAGCCTTTCCAAGTCCTACAATATGGGGGGATTTCGCATTGGCTTTGCCATTGGCCGTGCCGACATCATTGCTGCCCTGCGCCAAATTAAGTCGGTGATTGATTTTAACCAATACGCTGGCATCCTGCGGGGTGCCATTGCCGCCCTCACAGGAGATCAAACCTGTGTCCAGCAAACGCGGCAGATCTTTCGCAAGCGGCGCGATACCTTTGTCCAAGCCCTTGGCGATCATGGCTGGCCGGTGCCCCTCCCGCCAGCAACAATGTATGTGTGGGCGCAACTGCCGGAACCTTGGCAAGGGAATTCTCTTGGCTTTTGTGAAGCCCTTGTTAAGGCAACGGGGATTGCAGCGGCTCCCGGATCCGGTTTTGGTGAAGGGGGAGAGGGTTATGTGCGCTTTGCCCTGGTGCGCGATCGCCCCTGTTTAGAAGTGGCGGCTGCCCAAATTGCCGAATTTAGCCAAACACTCGTTAAGGTGTAGTGCCCTAGTCGCCCATAATCCATGCCAAGAGCAGAATCAGACCGCCCCAAAGGACAATTGCAGGAATATGAATGGAGCGCAACACCTCTAGGGGAGTTAAAATCAGCACTGCCGTAAAGAGATTGGTGAGCGTACAAAGAAGAATCAGCAAAATGATAAAGAGCATGGCGACTCGGTCTAGGCATTGCCATAAATAGGAATCACCGCACCACTGATGGCCGCCGCTCCTTCGGAAATGAGATAGGCAATCAGGTCACCAATCGCCGCAGGACTCACCCAATTGACCGCTTGCGCTTCACCCATTGCTGCCCGATTGGCAGGCGTGTCAATAATGCTGGGGAGAATCACATTGGCGGTAATGTTTTTGCCTTTGGTTTCAGCGGCGATCGCCCGCGTCAGAGCCACCACCGCTGCTTTGGCGGCACAATAGGCAGCCAGTTCCGCTGCGGGTTCAACTGCACCCCGTGAGCCGATGGTGACAATGCGCCCATATTGCTGAGCCTGCATACGTTTGAGGGCGTGCTTACAGACCAAGAAGGTGGTCTCCACATTGAGGCGAAAACTTTGCTGCCAATCACTGAGGGCAAATTGTGCTGTTGCCCCCATACTAAAACCACCCACGAGGTGAACCACGGCATCCAATTGCGGCATGCGCTCCACGAGAGCGGCCACTTCACTTTCATTGTTCAAATCCGCTGCCACAAACCGCACGTTGGCCAACTCCGCCGCCGCCAATTGCTTTTCGAGGGCGTCTCGGGCCGCCGCATCAATATAGGGAATCGTCAGCGTATAGCCTTGACTCAAGAGAACTGGCACTACCCCTTGACCGAGTCCGCCTGTGCCCCCTGTCACTAAAACCGCCCGATGGGCAAATCCTCTCATGGCTGATCCCTCGGTGTCAGTTGTCGTGCTTTGTAGAAGGTTTGCAGACTGTGGCGATCGCCAACGAATCGCCAGTGCCAAGGCTCATAACTCACCCCCTGAGGGTTATTACGGGGAAAAGACAGTTCAAAACTAAAACGAGCCGCATTCTTTTCCAGCCAGCGAAAAGCAGGGGTATCCTCAAAGGTCTCCTTGAGATGGCTGTCCGGCCGGGCGCCATCGCCAATATCAACGGCATAGCCGGTATGGTGTTCGCTATAGCCGGGGGGCGCACTCACCAATGCCCGCTCACTTGCCCGTTGTGCCCGTTGCTCCTTGACCTCAAAAAACAGATAGTCCTGATCCTGTTTGGAGCGAAATCCAGAGAGGGGCATCAACACCACCCCCTCCTGCTGCGCGGCGGCGACCATCGCCCGGAACCGCTCTGCTGCGGCTCGCCGTAACTTAATTTGGCCATCGGCGCTCACTGGTTCAAGTTCTGAGAGGGGGGCTTCATCGTAGGGCAGATGTCCCAGCAGATTCTCCGTTGGCTCCGTTTCCGTAGCCGTTGGCGCTTCCGTGGCACGATTGAGGAACCACACTGCTCCTACGCCCACAAGACCCACAAGGATCATAGCGCTGGGGATCGCCCACCCCCCTCGCTGAGATTCCGCTTTGCCCTTCGTGATTGGTTGTAGCCGCTCCGCAACAGGAATATCCTGATCCATGACTTAGTGCTGTACCTTTCTAAGAGAATAGACGATTTTTCCTAGGGCTGGGCATAGAGTTGCCAGTAGTTCCAGTAGTTCTCCAAGACGCTCTTGACATAGCCATAGGTCTCAGGAAAGGGAATCGATTCCACAAAGCGATCGCTATCGCCAATATCGAACCGCTCTAACCACTGACTAACATTGCCGGGACCTGCATTGTAACTGGCCAAAGCTAAGAGCGTGTTTTGATTGTACTGGTTGTGGGTGTAGTCAAAGTACCATGTGCCCAAGCGGATATTGTCCTCTGGATCCACAAGGGAATAGCCCTCTAGGTTCAACTTCTCGGCAATCCAAGCGGCCGTCTCTGGCATCAACTGCATCAACCCCGTTGCCCCCACCACTGAGCGGATCTCCTTTTCAAAACGAGATTCTTGGCGAATCAAAGCCATCACCAATAGGGGATTTAAGTTGCGTGCCAGTGACCACTTTTCCACCAACTCCCAGTAGGGCAGGGGGTAAAGGGCATACCAGAAGCGGACATCACGGCGAATGGGCGCAAAGAACCTTGCCACCTCGGGTTCACTCCCTGCCCGCGTAAACAAGTTTTGCAGCATAAAGATGCCATCGAGGTATTCGCCCACGCCAAGGCGAATCAGGCCATCAGTGAGTTGCTCTGCCGCTGTCGGTGTCACCCGATTGTGGAATTCCCACTGCCAGCGCTGCCAAGCCTCCTGAGATTGCCGCAGTAGATACAGTTCCCGCAATGTTGGGCTGCCCGTCCCCAGCGGGAGTATGGTTTGGCGATCGCCCGCTACTGAGGGTCGCTGTTGCCGCAGGGTTGTAAAGGTACCCACGGGTTTCTTGAGCAGACTGGCGGCTCGCCAAGCATAGTAGGTGTGGGGATAGCGCTCTATAACCAGTTGCCAAGTTTGGCGTTGCCCTTGGGGTTGTCCCGCTTCCCCTTGCCATTTTCCTTGCCAAAAGGCGGCTCGCGGTGCAAGCTCACTCTCAGGGTTCCATTTGAGAATCTCGCTAACCCACTGTTGTGCCTGAGACCACTGCCGTTTTTGGGCAGCCCCTTGGGCCAGTTGCCAGCGCAGTTCCGCTGCGGCGCTGCTTTGGGGATAGGTCTTGAAGAGTTGTTGTTGGCTCTGTTGTGCCCCTTTGGTATTCCCTAGTTCCTGATAAGCTTGGTACCGTGCTAGAAGGGCATTGGCCGCGATCGCGGGTGCTTGATTTTGGGTAGCTAACTGAAGACACTTGGCCAGCAAAGGGAGACGCTCCGCCGGCGTTTTGGCTAAACGGGCAAGGCGCAGTTGGGCAAGGGCGGCTTCCGAACTGTGGGGAAAGCGGTTGATCAGGGCTTGATAGCCGGCGATCGCCCCGGGGATATCCTCACTGAGTTCGCGTCCTCGTCCGACGCGATAGAGATTCAAGGGGGTCGGCGGTGCCTTGGCATAGGCCGCTGCTGCCGGGGCATACTGCATTTTTTCCCAATAGCCAAAGGCGATCGCTGCCCAATCGGCGGGTGTGAGTTGATTGGCGTAGCGCTGGCGCAAAATTGCCAAGTAGGTGCCGTATTCCTTAAGAAACAGGCCGTAGCGTGCCACCAGCTTCAGGTAGGGCAGTTGATCGGGATTTTTCTCTAACTGTTGCGCCACGTAGTTAACGACGGCAGGATGCTGTGGAAAGCGGGCGATCGCTCGCTGCGGTTGATTGAGGCTTAGGAGTGCCACTGCCGCTTCAGGTTCGTTGCCATAGTCCCGCAGCAACTGTTCCCACGTTTCCTTGGCCCTGCGATTGTCTCCCTGTTGGCGATAGGCCTCAGCCCGCAGTAGGAGAATAGGTGCCGCCATTGGCCGGTAGGTCTGTTCAAGGTTTTGGAGCCATTGCAGCGCGGCCTGGGGTTGCTGTTGACTCAGGCTTTCTACGGCCAAGAGATAGCGCGCACGATCGCGTTTGAGGGGATCCGCAGACTGGGCCCATTGCTCCAGTGCTTGCAGAGCTTGGGGGGGTGCCTCAACGGTGAGCGTGTAAAGGGGCGTCAACGAGGGCGATCGCCAGTGGTACCAACTGAACAGCCCACCGCCAACAATCAGTGCCGCCAACAACAGTGACACCAGCCAAGGCCATATCTCTCGCCGACGGTTTCGTTTTGAGAGCAATTTCACCACCCTGCTGAGGATTATCAATTCATAGTCTACTCAGCCGCACATCGCCCTCCGCTGTGGCAATCTATGAAAAGATGAACCCGTAGCTGCGAATGCCAATGCCCCCTACGCCACGAATGGTCTGGATTGTGATTGGCTGCAATTGCCTGATTGCGCTGATTGCATTATGGTCGGCGTGGCAGTTGGTCAAGCTGCGCCAGATTCTGCGGGGGGTGTCCCGCGCGCTACTGGATGCGGAGCGGAGTACCCACGGGGTCTTAGGTGGCGCTCCTGAGGTGATTATCCTTGGCCAGCGGGGGGTGTCGGGCTTGCGATTGCAATTGCCCAAATGGCGGCGGCAACAGCGCAATGTCCGTCTGTTTTTAACCTTGATAAGCTGGATAGGGCGATATGGTGTCCGCCTGCAAAGGAGAAAGCGATGAGTCAGCAACAGGGTGGCGGTGGTGCTTTTTGGGGGGGGCTGCTCCTAGGGAGCGCGATCGGGACAGTCGTGGGGCTGTTGATTGCTCCTCGCTCTGGTAAGGAAACCCGACAACTGCTGCGCAAATCTGCTGATGCCCTGCCCGAACTGCTCGAAGACATTACTGCCAGTTTTGAGCAACATCGCGATCGCCTCTCAGAAACCACCCAAGAGCGTTGGCAGGCCACCCTAGAACGGCTCAAGGAAGCGATCGCCGTGGGTATCGAAGTCACCCAGCAGCAGCGGCAAACCCTTCGGCGCGAAGCCAATGGCATGACCTTGAGTGACCCTGATGAAGAGGATGCTGTGAATCAATAGCCTGCGGTGGGTCATGAGCCAAGATAGTGAGGAGCATTCTGACTCCTTAGGTCACATATTGCCCCGACAGCGCATTCCCTCTGGGGGCTTTATTTTGGAGTAACAGGCAACACCATCCTTCGGAGTTTCCTTGGCTATAGTGGAAAGTGCTAGCCTCCTAGGTGCGTATGATTGAAGGCCCGTGGATCCATAAGTTTATTGTCTCCAATGGTATCCGTCTCCACTATGTCACCCAAGGAGAAGGGGAGTTGGTGCTGCTGCTCCACGGCTTTCCCGAGTTTTGGTACTCTTGGCGACATCAAATTCCGGTCTTGGCGGAAAAGCACAAAGTCGTTGCCCTAGATTTGCGTGGCTATAATCTCAGCGATAAACCCCAAGATACTGCTAGCTATGTCCTTGATGAGTTAATTCTTGACATTGTCGGTGTCATTGACGGCCTTGGCTATCGGCGCTGTCACTTGGTGGGGCATGACTGGGGGGGAATGGTGGCTTGGGGGGTCGCCTATGCCGTACCTGAGCGGATTCAAACTCTGAGTGTGCTAGCCTGTCCCCATCCTGCGAAGTTTCAACAGTTGAGTTTGGAGCAATGGTTGCGCAGTAGCTATATGCTGCTGTTTCAACTGCCGTGGCTACCAGAGATCCTCTTGCAGTGGGGGGGCTATGGAGCGATCGCCCAAATTTTTCGCTGGGCCGCAGTGAACCAGCAGGCCATTCGACCCGCAGACTTGGCGCTCTATCAAGATGCCGCCGCCCAGCGGGGTGCCCTCTCGGGAATGCTCAACTACTATCGTGCGGGGTTGCAAAGTCTCTGGAGTCGCGAGTGGGGGATACTAGATGTACCAACCTTGATGCTCTGGGGGCGCCAAGATCCCACCTTGGGTATGGAACTCACCTACGACACCGAAGCCTACGTTAAGGAACTGAAAATTCAATACTTGGACTACTGTGGCCACTTTGTGCAGCAGGAGCAGGCCGCCTTGGTGAATGAGTATCTACTAGAGTGGTTAGAAACCGTTTCTGCTGCCCTAAATTAGACCTAAAACCTAAGTTAAACGCCGTAACTGCGTAATTTGGTCAGCGATCGCCAGCAACGATTGCGGCATTTCAGGCCCTGTCAGCATGACATCGAGGGTACGTGGGCGATTCTTGAGAAAATCCAGTACCTCTGCTTCAGTCAGCACCCCCAGTTGAATGGCCACACTCACCTCATCTAAGACCACCAAGCGATGCTGTCCCCCTTGCACCGTGGTTTGCAGATGCTGCCACAGCTCACGCACTGCTGCCCTTTCTTGGGGAGTGATCGAATCTCCTTGACCTAAACAGCGTTGCAGCGCCGGTCGCCACCACGTGAGATGCTGGCCTAACTGAATCGGATGGGCGATCCCCGTTTGAATGCCCCCCTTGAGGAATTGCAGAATCAGGACACCACTGCCTTGGGCAGCAACCCGCAACGCCTGAGCCATGACCGTAGTGAAAAAGTGTCGCTGCGGACAGGTAAACACCTGCACCACTCCCTCAATGCCATAGGTTAGGGGCAAGCCTGCCTCAGAAACGGAAACCGAGAGTTGTGCCACCATAGTGTTCCTGTCCAGTTAAAAAGGAGAACAACCCCCTAGGGGTTATACATCTACATCTAGTGTAGTACGTAATGATTTAACCCTAGTGAACACTAGATATATGTGGCCGTCAAGAGATCAGAAAATTGAGTTATCTTAAAACAAAGTGAGTGTTACTGAGGATGCCCCCATGCCTGCGACACAGGCTCTTGATGCTGAGGCGCTCTTTCGCGCTGCCTACGAAAATCGTTACACATGGGATGAGAATTTTCCCGGCTTTACGGCCAAAGTCACACTCATAGGGGAGGATGGCACCTACCAAGGGCAGGTAAAAGTTAGCCGCGACTACACCGTTGAAGTGAGTGGCATTGAAGATGAGCAAGTGCGCGAGTCCCTCTACAACCAATTGCGGGATGTGATTGTCCATCGCAAGCGTAACCGTTTTGAAGAGGCCCACGGCAAAAACACGTTCCAAACTGGGGAAACCGACGCCAGTGGGGCGGTGGAAATCCTCGTTAGCGGTGACGCCATGGGGTCGAACTATAAGGTGCGGGACAATCAAATTGTCTATGTCAGCCGTGTTATGGGGCGGGTCGCCTTTGCCATTACCCACCGTGAAGCCCTTGATACCGGCGCAGGCTACATTTCCACCAACTATGTGGCCGTCTTCCGCAATCCGCAAACCAACGAAGTGCTACGGCAAATGGAGTTTGAGGATACCTATGTGCCCGTGGGTAATTACTACCTGATGAGTCGGCAGGTGGTGCGCACCCATGAAAATGGCCAAACCAGCACCTTTGAAATTTGTTTTGATGACCTGCAACTCCTAGACGACTAAGCGTGGAAATTACCTTTCTAGGCACCAGTTCTGGGGTACCCACCCGCACACGCAATGTTTCCAGTGTGGCTCTGCGGCTGCCCCAGCGCAAGGAAATTTGGCTCTTTGACTGCGGTGAAGCCACCCAGCACCAATTGCTGCGGAGCGACCTGCGAACCAGTCAGATCCGCCGCATCTTCGTTACCCACATGCACGGCGATCACATCTTTGGCCTAATGGGCTTGCTTGCCAGTTGTGGCCTTGCAGGAACCGTGAGTCAAATTGATGTCTATGGCCCACCGACACTGGATCGCTACATTGCCAGTTGTTTGCGCTGGTCTGTGATGCGGCTCCCCTACAAGTTGCAAGTGCATACGGTGGAGGCAGGGGAAGTCTTTAGTGATGGCGAGTTTACCGTGACCTGTCGGCTGCTGCATCATCGCATTCCCGCCTTTGGCTACCGCGTCACCGAGAGCGATCGCCCCGGTCGCTTTCATGTGGAAAAAGCCCAAGCCTTGGGAATTCCCTTTGGGCCGCTGTATGGTCAACTCAAGCAGGGCAAAACGATCACCCTCGCAGATGGCCGCACCTTTGATGGCCGCAACTTCTGTGATCCACCGCAGCGGGGGCGCAGTATGGTCTATTGCACCGATACGGTCTTTTGTGAAAGCGCCGTTGAATTGGCTCAGCAGGCGGATGTTCTCATCCACGAGGCGACATTTTCCCATCAGGAGGCGGATCTTGCTTTTGCGCGGCTGCACTCTACGTCCACGATGGCGGCTCAGGTGGCGGCCTTTGCCCAAGTGAAATTGCTCTTCCTCACCCACTTTAGTGCCCGCTACGCCCCCGGCAATCCCGTGCAGGTGGAGGATCTACTCGCGGAAGCACAAGCCATTTTCCCCAATACTCGCTTGGCGCATGATTTTCTCCAATACGAAATTCCCCGTGGTGAGGACGCGCCCCAAGACAATCCAGCCGTAGCTATTGCGCCAGAGCAAGGGGGTATACTGCTCAAGCGAGGTGAGGAGACAACGGTTGCTGTTGCTCAGAAAACTGCGCCAGCGATCGCCATCAACCGTGCCACCCGCCAACAAATGCAGCAGAAACTGGGAATTGACGCTGCTACAGCCAATGCGATTTTGGAGCGGCGGCGGCAGCAAAAGTTTACCTGCCTAGAGGAACTCGAACGGCTGTATCCCCAGGTGGCATGGGAAACCCTCAACGTGGAGTTCTAAAGATTGATTTTTTTGCATCTCAAATGGGAACTTCTGATTGAGATCAACGTCTTTGGGTGCTGTTAATCACAGTTAAGCTTTGTGCAGTAGTGGCATAGTTGAGACCATACACGCAAATTTCAAGGAGATTGATGTATGACGCTGCTGGAGCTAGTCCGCCGCATTCAGGCGACTCGGATCGTAACCCCTGCTCAAGAGCGGCAGATCAATGAATTGTTGTGGCAGCGTTCCCTGAGCGTTACGGAGTATCAAGCACTGCAGGAGCTGGTTACGGGGATTATTGCGGGAGAAATTCAAGTCATCTCTCAGATTCAGCGGTTTGGCAGCAAAAAGGAGCTAGGGAATAATCGGTTACAATTGGCTTAAGGGACTGGGTTTTATGACAGTTCCGCCATTGGTTTTTGGGAGCTGCTCCTGCCCATGCAACTGTATTTCGACTATGGTGCAACGACCCCCTGTCGAGGGGAAGCGATTGCAGCGATGATGGCGGTCTATGAACAGCAGTGGGGCAATCCATCGAGTATTCACGAGTGGGGGCAACGTGCGGCGATCGCCCTTGAGCAGGCACGGATGCAGGTGGCGGCACTGATTCATGCCCAAGCGGATGAGATCATTTTTACCTCTGGGGGCACAGAAGCGGATAATCTTGCCCTGTGGGGAATTTGCCAACGCTATCGCCAGCCTCAGCATTTAATCATTTCGGCGGTCGAGCATTCGGCGGTGGCCAAACCGGCTGCCGCCCTTGAAGCCCAAGGCTGGCAAGTGACCCGCTTAGCGGTGAATCACTGGGGACAGGTGGAACCCGCCCAACTGCGGCAGGCGCTGCAACCGAACACGGCCTTGGTCTCCATTATTTACGGCCAAAGTGAGGTGGGCACGCTCCAACCCATTGCTGAACTCGCAGCCATTTGCCAAGAGGCAGGGGTGCTTTTCCATACGGATGCGGTTCAAGTGGCGGGACGAGTTCCCTTGGATGTGCAACGGCTGGGGGTGGATTTACTCTCGCTGTCCAGTCATAAAATTTATGGCCCTCAGGGGGCGGGGGCGCTCTATGTGCGATCGGGGGTGTCCCTAGAACCGCTCTTGCGCGGTGGTGGACAGGAACTGGGCCTCAGGGCAGGAACGCAGGCAGTACCGACCCTCGTGGGTTTTGGGGTGGCGGCGGAATGGGCAGCCACTGAACTAGCGACAGAGCCAATGCGCCTTGCTCAACTGCGCGATCGCCTGTGGCAGCAGTTGCAGGATCATCCCCAAGTGGAACGAACAGGGCATCCATGGCAGCGATTGCCCCATCATTTGAGTTTGATTGTGCGCGATCGCCACGGCCAGCCCTTGAATAGCAAAACCTTTGTACGGCAACTAAACCTTGCGGGCATTGGCATTAGTGCGGGATCCGCCTGTCAAAGTGGCCAAACCCAACCCAGTCCCTCCCTCTTGGCCATGGGCTACGATCCTGACACCGCCAAAGCCGGAATTCGCATTACCTTGGGGCGACAGACTACCGCTGCCGATGTTGATTGGTTGGCCATGGTGCTGCGGCAATATCTTGCAGAGGCGATCGCCCCCCCCTTAGCGGTATCTCTTTCCTAAGGTGCATTCATGGTGTGGGCGGCATTATCTACACAGGGGACGTGGGGACTGGCCAGTTATGGCGTGGTTGCCACCCTGATTCTGCTGTGGACAATTCTGCGATCGCTACGACACCCCTCGCAAAAAGCCCCCCTTGAAGCCGAAGTAGCGCGACTGCAAGATCACTGCAATCAACTTCAACAGCAACTTCAGGCAATAGCCGCCGAAAATCAACACTTACGAGCAGAGCGCGATTACTGGCAACAGCAGCATCAAGCCCTCAATGATCAACTCACCACCCTAGAAGCCACATATCACCAACTGGAGATGAATCTTCAACGCCTCGAACAGGAGCGCGATCGCCTGCAACAGGCACTGCAACAGCCCGCCGACTGGTGGCAGGAAATGACGAAAAACTATCAAAGTTGGTGGGAAAGCCTGCCCTTTCTTCCCCATGAGGATACCAGCAGCAAATCCTAGCACAAGCGATTGATGGGCAATGGTGGAGAGAAGAGGTAGCCTTGGCCATAGCAACAACCGAGGTCGATTAATTGAGCGGCTTGAGTCGTCGTTTCCACCCCCTCTGCCACCACATCTAAGCGCAGGCTTTTGCCTAGGGCAATCACGGCACCAATGATTTCCTGCGCCGCTTGGCTCTTCTCTAAGTTCTGGACAAAGGAGCGATCAATTTTCAGGGCGTGGATCGGCAACTGATGCAACCGACTCAGGGAGGAGTAGCCTGTGCCAAAGTCATCAATGTTGAGGGCAACCCCCAGTTGCTGCAGTTCCTCAGCCACCTGCAATGTGGCTTCAAGGTTGCGGATCATGGTCGTTTCCGTGATCTCCAGATGCAACAGATGAGGGGGCAATTGGGCCCTGCGCAGCGCCGCCAAAATACCCCTGACAAAGTTGGCATCCACCAGTTGTTGAGGCGAGATATTAATGCCCAAGGTTATGGTCTGGCGACGGCTGTCCTGCTGTCGCCACTGGCTAAATTCCTGCATCGCCCGTTCAAAAACCTGTTGGCCAAGGCTGACAATGAGACCTGCTTGCTCCGCAAGGGCAATAAATTCAGCGGCAGGAATCTCACCCTTTTCAGAGTCAAACCAACGGCTCAGCGCCTCAAGACCCACGATCGCCCCGCTCTCCAGTTCAACAATGGGCTGAAAATAGACTTGCAACTCACTGTTGGCGATCGCCTGATGCAGTTGGCTTTCAAGGGTAAAGCAACTCTGGGCTTGGGTGTGCATTTGCGGGTCAAAAATCCGATACTGCCCCAATCCCTGTTTTTTCGCTTGGTACATGGCAATGTCAGCATTCCGCAGGAGGGTAGCGGCGGAGACAGCGTCGCGATCGCTAAAGGCCACGCCAATACTGGCACTCAAACTCAGCAGGTGCCCATCAATGATCAGGGGTTCCTCAATCACCCGCTCTAGGTCAGTCACCCGTGCTTGCACTTGTGCCACCATCTGTTCGGGATCAAGGTCTTCACACAGCACCACAAATTCATCGCCACTCAGGTGAGCCAAGGTATCCCCCTCCGGCACCACACTCTGCATGCGTTGGGCAAGGGTAATGAGCACCTGATCGCCGGCTTGGTGTCCCAAGCTATCGTTAACCCGCTTAAAGCGATCAATATCAATAAAAACAACGGCAAACGGGCGATTGCGATGGCGTTGATACTGGCGCCAGCAGTGTTTTAAGCGATCTTGGAGCAGCGTGCGGTTGGGGAGTCCCGTCAGGGCATCGTGGAGGGCATCGTGAATTAAGCGATTCTCCATTTCCTTGCGGCGGGTAATATCGCGCCCCACACATTGATACTCCACACAGCGGCCATGGTTGTCAAAGAAGGCACGGATTGTCCATTCAAACCAAGCAAAACGTCCTTCACTAAAGGTCACGCCACATTCAATCGTGCTCATGGGCTGTGTGGGGGTGAGGGCTTGCAGGTGTTGTTGGAAACGTTGCCGTGTGAGGGCATCAAAGGGGGGTTGGAGCAGATCCCCAAGGTCACAACTGATCCCCGCCTCAGCCAAATAGCGAAAGAAGGCAGGATTGCCGAAGGTCAAGTGTCCCTCAGGGGTACAACGATAGAGCAGTTCTGTCTGTGCTTCAAGAACCCGCCGATAGCGTTCCTTTTCCTGATGCAGGGCACTGACCAATTCGGCACGGTTGATGCCAAAGCCCAGTTGTTCCCCCAGTTGGCGGAGCAGTTCCACCTCGTCAGTTGCCCAAGGTCGAGGAGAAGAGCAGTGGTGGCACAGGAATAATCCCCAGAGGCGTTCCTCCTCAATAATCGGTACTACTAATAGGGCACGCACCTGCAATTGACTAAGAAAGTCGCGATGACACTGGCTTATTTCAGCGGTGTTAATATCAGCAACCGCCAGTACCCGTCCTTGGACATAGGCTGCAGCAGACTCGCGGTGGAAGCAGGGGTCGTAGAAGGTGCGGTGGATGAGAGAAAACTGCGGTGCCGCCACCGATTCAGCCACCACCTCACCCGAGCCATCGGCATAGAACTGGAAAATCAGCGTGCGATCGACCCCCAACAACTGACGCACTTCCTCAAGAGCAGTTTTGAGAACCGTTTCCAGATCAAGGGAACGGCGAATTTTCAGCGTTAGGCGATGCAGGAGTTCCGCTTGGGTTTGCCGTCGCTGTAATGAAGTGGTGGAGTCCACCTGAAGCGTAATATTCTGGAAGAAGACCGCAAGACCTCGCGCCGTGGGAAAAGTCCGTACCGCGAACCATTGGTTCAGCCCCTCACAGAAGGCTTCAAATTGGACAGGAGTTGCTTCCGCCATTGCCTGCCGACTTTGGCTTTCAAAAATTGAGTTGCGGGCATCGGGAAAGAGATCCCAGAAGTTTTTGCCTAACATCTCTGAGGCAGATTTCCCCACTAGACGGCAAAAATTCCCGTTGACATAGATAACTGTGAAGTCGCGATCCACTTCAAAAAAGTGATCCGACATGCTCTCCAAAATATCGGTCACTTGGTTGTAGGCCGCTTGCAGGCGATCGCTAAATTGGTGCTGTTCCGTGACATCCCGTGCTGCGCCATAGATGCGCCCTTGACTGAGCAGGCCTTGCCATTCATACCAGCGGTAGTCTCCCCCTTGGGTGCGCAGGCGAATCGTGTGGTTAGTGATTTGCTCCCCGGCAAGGAGACGTTGCTGCATTTCCCGATGGCGGGGGCGATCGCTGGGGTGGAGAAATTCCTCAAACTTTGCCCCTGCCAACTGATTCAGGTCATAGCCCAAGCAGCTTTGCCAGTGTTGATTCACCCGCCGCAGCCGTCCCTCACCATCGGCAATCATAAATAGCTGTAGGGAGGAGCCAAAGAAATACTCTAATTCAGCCGTTTTTTGGGCAATTTCGGCTTGCAAACGGATGCGATCGCTAATGTCGCGCTGCACGCCAAAGTGGCCGATGATCTCTTTACTCTGGTTGTAAAGACAGACATAGTTCCCCTCCACCCAAAAGGAACTGCCATTCTGGCGCTGCAGTTCAATTTCAATATGGAAATAGCCCAAATCAAAGAGTGCTCGCCAGAGGCGCTTGGCCAGTTCTAAATCATTCTTAAAGCAGATGCGTGGCGTCAGCCCAATGAGTTGCTCCGGCGGTAGTTGATACTGCTGGGCAAAGGCGCTATTGATGCGAGTAATGCGCTGGTGATCAAGGACATATTCCAAGAGTTCCTCTTTATTGGCCGTGTCATCCCAGCGGATCGGACGATCCAACATCATGAAAAAGCACGCTTCAAGGGAGTGTTGAAAGAAAGCTTCTAGGAGTTCTTGATTGGCCTGTAATTCTAGTTCCAGTTGACGGCGACGGGTAATATCTCGTGATGTGCTCACTAAAAATAAAACATTTCCCGCGTCATCACAAATGGGGTGCGTCAGGGTTTCCAACCAAATATATCCGCCGCTCTTTTTCCGCATGCGATAGGTTTCGGTGACATTCACACTGCCTTGCAGAGCGAGGGCATGGGCACCACTGCGGATTCGTTCGGCATCTTCAGGATGAAATAATGTGTAGGGACTCTTCCCAATTAGTTCTTCAGGAGAATAACCCAAAAGGGTTTTGCTGGAGGGAGTCACATATAGATAGTTGCCATCGGGTTCGTGCAGGCAAATGAGATCATCTGTGTAGTTGACCAATAATTCAGTAAAATGTTCAAATTCAGCTATGATCATTCGCTAGAATCCATAATTTTTATCACGCATTAAGACACTTCTGGACGTTTTACACCATGAAACTCCAAGTAATCATTGACAATTTTAGCGAATGACAGCCCTTTCCTGAAATATGGGCGGCATAACGGGAAGGCGGTGCTTTGCCATCGTGGGTTTTACAGGGTTGAGGGTGTTCGAGAAAAGGGCTGTAGAACCAGAAACGCTCTACGGGAACTCTCTAAGCGCGTATGATCCGTACTTGACAAATGTTTGCTCACCCCTTAGGATAACGAAAAGCAGCTAGGAGATTTCTAAGGCTGCTTGGAGTTGTCTATTTTTGGAGATTTTCTTGATGGAGTCTAGTAGTAGTCACTGTAGCGTTGCTTCTGCTGACCCCATCTCCGCTAGCGAAGATCCCTGCCATAGGTGGAGCTTCTCTTCCCTAAGGATCGCCGAGGTGAATTCAGACTTTTCTGCTGGCTAATGGCTTGAACTTCTGGTTCATCTCCGCGCGTTCCAAGGCAGTTGATCTGCAAATGGAGATGGATCACGAAGCAAATCGCTCAATGGGTTTTAGTCTCGTATCTACGTGAGTCTGCCTAGAGTTGGCTGGCTCGAAAGCAGTTGTTGTTGAGAGCGATCGCCCGTAGTCAAGCGTTTTTCGCGTTTTTATTGAACGACTACTTTTCATCGCTCAAGTTGTTGCGTGGCAAAACCATTAGCAACGGAGAGTTTCTATGTTTGAAGTTTGTTTGTTCAGCATGATGGCCGAAATGCTGGGAATTACGCTTTCGGAAGTGCTGGGTGTTGCCCTTGGACACCTGATGATTACAGCTATGAGCCAAGCGATCGCCAGTTTGGGAGAATACTCACCCTTCGAGTTCTCCCGTTAAACCCCAGAGAACCCAATTGTCGTTTCTCAATGGAGCTTAGAACCATGATGACCCACGATGTAAAGCAGGCATTTCTCTGCCCCTATACCCTTTACCGCGGGCACGTCACCCTAGACGCGCTGACCTTTGATGCCTACCTCCAGAAATTTGCTCAACGGGCAGGGTTTATTGCTGCCCTCCATACCAGTGGCAAGCTTTCCACCGCCCAGGCCTACAGTGAGTTAGCCAATCTCTGGCATCAATTGAGTGAAGCCTATGCCCCTGTCTCACCCACCTTAAATTCTCAGCCATAGAAGGAGCCAGGCGATGGTAATTAATCCCCTCGATGCTCTGCTGACCTATCCTCAGGGTCTCGGTGCTGCCAAACGGACGGCCAACCAATTGACGATTCCTGAGCTGGTGCGTGCCCTGCGCCAAATTGACCCCCACAAGCGGGTATTGACTTTTCGCCTCCTCGAAAAAGACAAGGCGATCGCGGTCTTTGAAGCCCTGACTCCGGAGGAGCAAGCGACCCTGACTCAAGGGATGACCGATCCAGAGATTCTCCATTTTCTAGAAGCCCTTGAGGCGGATCAACGGGTGCGGCTCTTTGAGGAGTTGCCCGCCAAGGTCACCAAACGCCTGCTGAGTCAATTGAGTCCAGAATCGCGGGATGCAGTGAACTTGCTGTTGGGTTATCCTGAGGGCACGATTGGTCGGCGGATGAATTTGCGCTACTTGGCGCTGCGGCAACAGTTGACCGTGGGGGAGGCGATTGCCAGTATTCGCGCAAGCTCCCTAGATACCGATGGCCTGAGCATTATTTTCGTGATTGATGAACAGCGCTTTTATCGTGGCTTTGTGCAGCCGATTCAGTTGATAAAAGCAAATCCCCACCAGCCGCTTCAAGATTTGGTGCAAGGACAGGAGCTGGCGATCGCTGTTAGCGCGCCGGAACTCGCAGCAGCCAAACTCCTCAAGGAATACGATGTCGCGGCTATTCCTGTTGTGGATCAGGAGGGCCGACTGGTGGGCGATATCACCTTTGATGATGTGATTGACCTGATCGAAGAAGAGGCCACAGGCACAATTCTGGCGCAAGCGGGTGTGGGCAACTTGCTCAACCGTGACCAAATCTGGAGTGAAAGCCTAGTGCGCGGCCCCATTCGCTACGCGGTGCAACTGCGGATTGTGTGCCTGATCATTACCCTCATTGGCGGTATGATGGTTGGCGGCGTCATTCAGTACTTTGAGGAAGTTCTCGCAGCCGTGGTTGCCGTGGCCATTTTTATTCCTGTGGTCATGGACATGGGAGGCAATGTCGGTACCCAATCCACAACCATCTTTGCCCGTGGCCTTGCTTGGCAGCAGATTGATATTCGTCGCTATGGCGGTTATCTCTTTCGCGAGTTTCGCATTGGTGCGCTCATGGGTCTCATCTTAGGAACCGCTGGCGGCTTGATTGCCCTTCTCTGGCAGGGACTACCCAACGGAATTCCCCAACTGGGCTTGGCTGTCGGACTTTCCCTTTTTGCGGTGATCACTTTTGCTGCGGTTCTCGGTGCCTTGCTTCCTTGGCTCTTACTGAAGCTGGGTTTTGATCACGGTCCAGCGTCAGATCCCTTTATCACAACCATTAAAGATTTCACAGGGCTGTTGCTCTACTTCTATCTGGTGAGTGCCTTCCTAGGGCTGTCGTTTTAAGCTATGTCAACGAGTGATTTTATTGTGCGTTTGATGGCGGCTTTTTGTCTTGGGGCAGCCCTTGGCTTGGAGCGACAATGGCGGCAACGCATGGCCGGTCTGCGCACGAATACCCTAGTGGCAACAGGAGCAGCACTATTTGTCATGCTCTCAGTTTTGACGCCGGGGGAAGCCAGTCCAACGCGGATTGCCGCCCAAATTGTCTCTGGGATTGGGTTTCTTGGCGGGGGCGTGATCCTGCGGGAAGGCCTCTCAGTGCGGGGCTTGAATACGGCAGCTACTCTCTGGTGTGCAGCGGCGGTGGGGGCACTGTGTGGTTCGGGATTACTCTATCAGGCAACCTTAGGGGCAGTGGCAGTGCTCATGGCCAATCTGCTCTTGCGTCCCCTCGGCTATCGCATTAATCAGCAGCCCCTCAAGGGCACTGAAGTAGAGTTGTGCTATCGCTGTGATGTTGTCTGCCGTGTTGAGGCAGAGGCTCATTTGCGGGCACTGCTGTTGCAGTCATTAGCGGGCAGTCGGCTGAAGTTGCGATCGCTCCTCAGCGAGGATATTGAAGATACCCCCGATCGCGTCCATATTGAGGCAGAACTCCTCAGTCAAGAGCGCAATGATGATTTTGTAGAAGGGCTGGTGAGCCGCTTGAGTTTAGAACCCAGTGTTCTTTCGGCGCGCTGGCGTATTACGGAACAGGAGTATGGTTGATTTCTCTAGGGGTAAAGGCGCATATTCAGACGAGCTGTGGTGCCCGCTTGCGGACATTGCAGACGCGGCGTATAGGTACCGCCAACTCGCCACACGGAAATATAGCGGTTATCCCGTACCCATTGAATGGTTACTTCGCCACTACAGCCAAAATTACCACCAAGATCGCGATCGCTGAAAAAACCGCGCACAAGTCCATTACCTATTCCCGTGACGTTAATGGTGCCCTGATAGACTCGGCCATTAATCTTGGTGGTGTAGCTCAGGACATCTCCCGGAAAGTGGCTAAATTGGTAGTCGTAGATTTCAGTCAGACCGCTATCAGAAATCAGGGTTCCGGCAGCAGCAGGCAAAATAGAGACCACACCCAGAACCCCTGCGCCCAGCAAGCCCTGCAACATTTTCATAGACAGCCTCCTTTTGGCAAGATTGGAAAC